>Ga0265299_10000105_pt1 | contig 116792 bp, 96 predicted proteins | sample AusTroGonzalo_MG_4_FD_193485 | JGI IMG/M metagenome (GOLD analysis project Ga0265299, IMG submission 193485) | Bovine rumen microbial communities from tropical cattle in Woodstock, Queensland, Australia - Gonzalo_02 | ecosystem: Host-associated > Mammals > Digestive system > Stomach > Rumen ... | reverse complement strand
ACCAACTGGCGATTTGGGCGTAAGCAATATGTCCTTTTCACACCATCGCCTTCGCGCCCGATTCACGAGCCCCCTTTTTGCCTTTGCCATATTCCCGCCGTTCAGATGTCGCCTTGCGGATTGATTCAAGAAGCCCGGGGATGATCTCCGCGCCCATCTTCGCGGCGGCGAAGGTGAGACGGCCCGCGTCCTTGAGCGACGCGCCGGTCCAGAAGATTTCCTTCTGATCAACGATGATGAAACGGTCGTGGCAGATTCCGCAGATGGTCTTCGTGAACTTGCCGCATTGCTCGCCGAACGCCTCGTAGTCCGACTCCTCCAGCTCGCCGTTGGAGTGCGTCACAAGCTCGATCTTCACGCCGCGCCCGCGCTTCGCGAGCATGTCCAAGGTCGCCACGCCTGGATAGGCGTCGACCACGACCAGCTCCTTCTTCGCCCGGCGGATGAACTTGATCAAGAGCGACTTCGCGTCCCAGAACCTGTTCTGGTAGAAGATGCTCTGCAACGGCGGCTCCTTGGTCTGCACGAAGAAATCGACCTTCTGTTCAAGGGTGGCGAGGCGGTCATCATGCTTCGCCAGCCGCCGATCGACCTTGTCTTCAAGCTGATTTAGCCGCGTATTGAAGGTATAACCACGCAGAAGATATTCGCGAAGTACATTTGTTGCCCAAATGCGGAACTGCGTTCCACGTATCGACTTGACGCGATAACCCACCGAAATGATGACATTTAGACTGTACACCTTGACCGGCTTGTCCGACAAAGGAATGTGCAAAAAATGCACATTGCTTTTTTCGTCCAGCTCGCCCTCGGAAAACACATTGTTTATATGCCGGGTAATGACAGTACGATCCCTTTGAAACAAATCCGTCATCTGATTCTGGGTAAGCCAAACCGTATCGTCATCTAGACGTACATCCAGACGTATTGTCTCGTCTGGTTCATAGACGACAATTTCATTTTCGTTCGTTGTCATTTCAGCTTACCTTCCATGCACATATTATACCAAATCTTTCGTCCTTAACTTACGCCGCAGTTGTCGCAAATTTTGCGCCTTCTTGCCTTTGCCGTATTCCCGCCGATCCGACGTCGCCTTGCGGATTGATTCGAGAAGGCCGGGGATGATCTCCGCGCCCATCTTCGCCGCGGCGAAGGTTAGGCGGCCCGCGTCCTTGAGCGACGCGCCAGTCCAGAAGATTTCCTTCTGATCGACGATGATGAAGCGGTCGTGGCAGATTCCGCAGATGGTCTTCGTGAACTTGCCGCATTGCGCCCCGAACGCCTCGAAGTCCGATTCCTCCAACTCGCCGTTGGAATGCGTCACGAGCTCGATCTTTACGCCGCGCCCGCGCTTCGCGAGCATGTCCAAGGTCGCCACGCCTGGATAGGCGTCAATCACGATCAGCTCCTTCTTCGCCCGGCGGATGAACTTGATCAAGAGCGACTTCGCGTCCCAGAACTTGTTCTGGTAGAAGATGCTCTGCAAAGGAATATCCTCCGCGCCCATCTTCGCAAAGATTTCATCAAATCTCGCCTCGTTCTTTGACTGGTCGGCAATTTGTCGACGTTCCACAGACTCGATACGCGACAACAGCGGCTCAACATTGGCAAGCACCCGACGCATTGCGACAAAGGCGCGCATGATGCGGATGTTGATTTCTATCGCAATTGATGACCGCAACACACCGCTAAGCATCGCTATGCCATTCTCGGTAAAAGCGTATGGCATGTATTTAAGGTGTTCGCCGCGCTTACCGTTTAAGGTGCCAATTTGGCACCTTAAACAATCCTCCTTCGTCAACTGGAACATGAAATCCGACGGAAACCTCTCTATGTTGCGCTTAACCTGACGATTGAGATACTTCACTTCGACACCATAAAGCGCAGCCAGATCCCTGTCCAACATAACCTGTACGCCACGAACAGGCATAATCATCGTCCGAATTGCGTCTTCCGACACAATATCGTTCGAATCGTGCGTAACAATCTGGTTCTGGGTTTCTGGTTCAGCCATTGCTGTATCGGTTAGTTTGTTGTTCAAAGGGACCTTTCTGGATTGCGCACAGTATACCATTTTCCGGCGGGGTTGGGGGCGGGAATTTGCGGGCCGTGGGCGGCTCGGCGGGACGCCTCGCCCCACCGCGGGGGCGATTCGGCGGGCGGCGATGGAACTCCGCCCCTACCAACGGCCGCGTAGCAACGCGGCCCTCCCGTGTGTTGTAACAGCGGGCTGTCAGCCCGTTCTACGGGGTGGGGTGAAACGCCGATTTCTTGATACAGATAAAACACTGACATCCATTTGAAATGCCATTTTGTCATTTCAAGTGAATACAACAATATAGGCTGAATACATTTTCGCCAGTTACCAACTGGCGATTTGGGCGTAAGCAATATGTCCTTTTCACACCATCGCCTTCGCGCCCGATTCACGAGCCCCCTTTTTGCCTTTGCCATATTCCCGCCGTTCAGATGTCGCCTTGCGGATTGATTCGAGAAGCCCGGGGATGATCTCCGCGCCCATCTTCGCGGCGGCGAAGGTGAGACGGCCCGCGTCCTTGAGCGACGCGCCGCGGACGCTTGTGCGCCCTTCGGGTTCGGCTTTCGCCGAATCTTCCCTGCGAAACGCATGTGCGTTTCTTCGGCGCATTTTCCAGAAGATTTCCTTCTGGTCGACGATGATGAAGCGGTCGTGGCAGATTCCGCAGATGGTCTTCGTGAACTTGCCGCATTGCGCCCCGAACGCCTCGAAGTCCGATTCCTCCAACTCGCCGTTGGAATGCGTCACGAGCTCGATCTTTACGCCGCGCCCGCGCTTCGCGAGCATGTCCAAGGTCGCCACGCCCGGATAGGCGTCAATCACGATCAGCTCCTTCTTCGCCCGGCGGATGAACTTGATCAAGAGCGACTTCGCGTCCCAGAACTTGTTCTGGTAGAAGATGCTCTGCAACGGCGGCTCCTTGGTCTGCACGAAGAAATCGACCTTCTGTTCAAGGGTGGCGAGGCGGTCATCGTGCTTGGCAAGGCGGCGGTCGACCTTGTCTTCAAGCTGAGACAGTCGGGCATTGACTGCGTAACCCTTGAGAAGGTAAGTTTTCAGGACCTGTGTGGCCCAGCGACGGAACAATGTTGCATTGCGGCTGTTGACGCGATATCCGACAGACAGAATGGCGTCCAGGTTATAGAACATGGTACGGTATGACTGCTTGCCGTCGTTACCCATGTGTTCCAAAATGGAACATGTGCCCTCTCGCTCCAATTCGCCGCTCTTGTAGATATTAGCGAGGTGCTTTGTGATCGCCGGTCTCTTTGTGCCGAAGAGATTGGCAATCTGCTCCTGAGTCAGCCACACGGTCTCGTTTTCAAGACGCACGTCCAGCCGGACGGTCTCGTTCGGCTGATAAACAACTATCTGGTTTCAGGCGGCATCCATAGTGATTTCTTGCGTGTGGGTAGTATAGCAAAAATCGGCGGAGTTGCGGCGGCGATTCGGCAGGAGATGACCCAGTACGGCGGCGGTCGCGGGGCGACAGCCCTACCAAACGGCGAGTTCGCCGCCAAGCATCATCGCACGTTTGACAAACGGGATGTCGTCGCAGCAATCGCGTCGCCAATCCATTGGCGCTGGTTGCAATCAGGACGCGCGCTCGAAGGCGATCCTTGCGAATTCGTCGAGCTGGCCCGTGAGGGCGAGAAGATCGAGCGCCATGTAGCGGTCGCGCATGAACACAGTCTTGCGGGCGTCGGCGAGCGACGCCTCCACCGTGGAGCCGATCTCCTCCGGCATGGCCGGCGCGCCCACCACGCGCAGGCGCCGCTCCACCTCAGCGGCGGGCAGAAGCTGCTTCTCGAGGCGGGCGCGTATCTGCGGCCAGCGCGTCTTCAGACCCTCCAGGCGGGCGCGCGTCGCCTCGCGGTCGATGAACTTCGCGCGCACGGCCTTAACGCCGATGTCGGGGAAGCGGGTACCCGCGAACATCGCCGCGCCCTCGCGCTCCTGCTCCTCGAGCGGCTTCCAGTTGGCGAGGCAGGCGTCCACGTCCAGCTTCGTGTAGTCGAATGCCAGGATCAGTTCGTATATCCTGCACATGAAACGCGTGAACACGCCCACTTGTATGCCGTGCGGCACGATGTCGCCCTTGTAGGTGTGGTCGCGCATCTCGAGCAAGTGACTGAAGAGGTGTTCCGCGCCGGAGGCCGGACGCGAACTCTGCATGTCCTGCATCGCGAAGCCGCCGAGCATCAACCCCTCGACGAAGTTCGTGAGCGGCACAGTCTCCATCGCCGCCACGCCCTCGGGGTTGGAGAGCGCCTCCGGGAGGCCGTCCTGCACCGTGTGCCATGCGCGGTCGTGCCACTCGGTCGCGCCTAGTTCGTAGGCGAATATCCAGTCCGCGCCGGCGGGGACCTTCGCGAGAAGATCCGCGAAGCCGCTTGCGGCCATCCAACCGGGGGCGGTGCGCATCACGTCGAGGTCGGCGACAATCGCGCGCGGCGCGGGGCAGGAGTATGTCTTCTTCGCCCCCTCGGGGGAACGTATCGACGCGCCGAAGCTCGAATAGCCGTCCACGCTCGCGGCTGTGGCGCACACCATGTACGGGACGCCCAGCTCGCCGGAGGCAAGCTTCGTGAGGTCGTTCACCACCCCGCTCCCCACCGCCACCGGCACGGCGGGCGTTCCGGGGCCGGACACATGCGGCTTCAGCGCTTCGCGCACCTCGGCGGCGTAGTGGTAGTCCGCGTGGAAAGTCTTTCCGCCAGGCTCAAGGATGTAGCGCGAGACGTCCAGTCCGACACTCTTCAAGAGCGACCCCACCTTCTCACCGGCCGCCGCCCATGTGCGCGGATCGGCCACCACCACGGCGCTCTTCGCTCCGGGGAAATGCTCCTTCGCGAGCACGGGCACGGCGTCCAGCGTCCCTTCGCCCACAAGGCACGCCCTCGTGTCCTCAGCGTGTCTGAGCGCCTCTTCGATCATCTCCTTCGACATTCTTGCTCCTCGTCTATTTATTACACCCGCGTCCATTGCAAACGGCGGGCTTTATTCACTAAGAACCATGAACTAAAAGTTCAAAGCCAGAATCCTCCTCGCTTCGGCCAGAGCCCGGCCTCTGTGCGAAATCGCGTTCTTCTCGTCCGCCGACAACTCCGCAAACGAGCGGTCATACCCGTCCGGCACAAAGAGCGGATCGTATCCGAAGCCCCCTGCACCTGCGGGCGCCTCGAGTATGCGTCCGGGGCAGTGTCCCTCCACGACATGCTCGCGGCCCTGCGGATCCACAAGCACCACGGCGCAGGTGAAGCGCGCACGACGGTCCGCAACGCCCGCCAGGTTCCTGAGCAGCAGGGCGTTGTTCGCCGGCGTGTCGCCGTCCTTCCCGGCGTAGCGGGCAGAGCGCACGCCCGGCGCGCCGCCGAGCGCCGCCACCTCCAGTCCGGAGTCGTCCGCGAGCACCCACGCGCCGGGATGGCGCGGCGCGAGCGCCAGCGCCTTGAGCCGCGCGTTGCCCGCGAACGTCTCGGCGGTCTCCTCGGCGCCGGAGTCCTCCGCAGACACCTCCCAGCCGGGAAGCATCTGCGAAATCTCCCGCACTTTGTTCGCGTTGTGCGTCGCCAGCACTATGCGCATCTTCAGCGTCCTCTGCGCGGGAAAACAACGGCCGTCATTTCTTCGACACCTGCTCCGCGGAGACACCCTCGGCCTTCGCCACTTCGTCGAGCTTCTCGAGGAACGCTTCGGGGCCGCCCCTCTGGTATCCGCCGAAGCGCTTCACCTCGTCGCCGTTCGGCTTCACGACGATCGAGCACGGGAAGCCGCGTATGGAGTACTTGGAGACGAGCGTGGGGTTCTGACGCTGGGCCAGCTTGGTGAGGATGTCCTTGTTCTGCGGCGTGTCGATCATCACGAGGACGAACTTGTCCTTGGCCTTCTGGATGAACTTCTTGTCGGAATAGACCTCCTTGTCCATCTTCACGCACCATCCGCACCAGTCGGAGCCGGAGAATGCGAGAAGTATGAGCTTCTTCTCCTTCTCGGCGGTCTTCTGCGCGGCGGCGAAGTCCTCGGACCATCCTTTGGGGACGCTCTTGGACACCTTTACGGCGTATGACGACACGGCCACGGCCGCGCACAGTGCCGCGACGATTGCTTTAAGTTTCATTGTTTCCTCCTTGTTTAGGGTGTTGGTGGTTTGTTCCGGGGAACATTATACCATAAACGGAGGTCAGGCGGGGACGGGTTTTAGAAGTCCTCTCCGCCGAATTCATCTCAGTGTCATCATGGTGCCCTTGCCATCGCCGCGGAAATTGACGACGCCCGAGCCAGTGAAGCATGCTGCGGCATTTGGGGCGGAGCCGCCCGGAGCCCCCCACACGCCAAGCGCCTGCTTGCACCACTTGCCATTCTCGTCCTCGAGATACAGGAACTCCATGTCCTGCGAAACCCCTGCATCGAGCTGTATCCTGCCCGAAGAGCCGTACGGGACGTACAGCGAAGTGCGGCGGGAGAACGTGCCGGCGTCATATCTGCCGCCAGTCCGGGACGAACCGTGCTGCACGCGCATGACGCCGCCCGCGAGCGTGACGGCCGTGCAGTTCGTCCAGCCGCCGTCCATCGCGAAGGTGAGCGTTCCATTCTTCACGACGAGCTCTCCCTCGGAAGTGGAATGCTCATGGATCGTGAGTTGCACGTTCGAGGTGGGTTCGTATGACAGAGACGCCTTCCCGGTGAACCTCAAATACCAGACGTCCGCCGCAGAGTTGGCGTAGTGGAGGACGCCCGGCTCGTCGCTGTGTATTCTTGGAGTGCCCACGCTAGCCCATGTATTGGACTGCGCAGACGTATACGTGGCCGGATTCGGATTGTCGATGTTCGTAATCCGCTGGTGAGTCCCGTAGAGGTCAAGCGTTCCGCCGCCGCCCGCGTAGGCGACGCCAAGGGACATGTTACCCGAGTACAGCGCATACGGAACGGTCGTTCTGAGAATGGACCGCGACGCGATGAGAGTTCCGTTCAGCCTGTTCGATGCCACGCCAAACTCCACGACAGAATCGCCGCCATCCATCCAGAAGTTAAGCCCGGCTCCCGGGGTGTTGGTGACGACCGTAAGACCCGACGCCCCTGAAGGGATGAATAGCTTGCTCATCGTCGATCCGCCGGCGATCACGACACGCGAGCCGCTGTTCACGCTGTAGCGCACGTTGTTCAGGTTCACGCTGAGCATGTTCGTGAACACTGTCGTCGTGCCGGCGGCGAAATCCATGACCCTCACATCGTTTCCGGCAAGGTCCAGCTCGCGTCCGAAAGTCCCGCCCTGAAACATGAGCATTGCATTCTTGTTGGGATTGCGCAGGACGTACCTGCCGGACGCAGAGCTGCCGAGGGCGTTATCGCTCCGCACAACCACAGTGCCGGACGTCTGCACCAGATCGGCCATGAACCCGGAGTTGTCGCCGCCCAGGTAGATGGTGGAATTACCGCCGAACGTGATGTGGGCGAGCGGCGAATAGGACGAGATTGAGTTGGTGAAATAGATGGCCGCGGTATTGCACGCCCCCCTCCAGAAGTCCCAAGCCTGCTCCGCCATCGTCCTGACAGGAAGCGCCAGGTCAAAGGATCCCGTCAATCCCGGCGAATTGCCTGTGAAGGAAATGCCGCCGCCGTAGAAGTCCAACCGCGAGCCGTCAGCGCCGTCGAAACTGAACGACTTGGCGGACGCCTCCGGTACCACGCTTACGCCCCTGAACTTCACCACGCCCGAAGCCGTGGCACGAGAACCGACCGCGAAATGCGCCATTACGGCGCCGGACGACAGGTCCGGAACCACATCCCCTTCCCAGTTTTCCGGCGTGGAGAGCGAGGTATCCGCACCTCCGCCGGCGTCCCACACGGCGTCCACCGCCGGCACGTCGACGACAGGAAGAACGATCGTGCCGGCTCCCGCTATCTGGCCGAGAACGACGTCGACGGCGGACGCGGCGTTCGGTCCGCCGTATGTAAGGCCGCCTTCGAGCGTGACGGTGCCGATCTTCAGAGAACTGAACATCGTCTGCGAATTGACCTCGATCACCGCGTCCTCGGCAAGCGTAACGGCGACTTCTTTGTTCAACGAGCACGACGCGTCGAATCTGAGCGCCGCACCAGACGCGACTGTCGCCGCCGAAAGGCCGGGCAGCGACGCGCCGTCCACGAACTTGACCGTGCCCGCGGAGACTGTTATCGCGCCGGTGGTGGACCAAGTGGTGTTCGACACGGTGAACGTGCGGTCGGCTGTGGGTGCCCAGACGAACGACGCCGCACCGTTGAACTGACCGGAGAAGTGGTTGTTGGAGCCGCCGGAGACGGTGAGAGTGGCCGGGGTCGCGGACTTCACGCCGTGCGTGCGCGCCGTGAATCTCGTCGTCTCGTCGTGCAGAGACGTTATCCTCTGGTTGTGTCCGTTAAGGTCTAACCATCCACCGCCCCCGGAGCCGCCAAAATAGTGCTCCACGTTCGCAAAGGCGTTCTCGACGCCGGCTCGGAGAGTTGAGGCGGAGAGCATGGCCTTGCTGTACATGTTGCCGGCCACGTTGAACTGAAACGTCCCACCGCCGTCGCCGTATATCCAGTTCGGAGACCATTCCACCACATGGTCGAAGAGATGCGTTCCGCCGTTCTGGATCGTGATGTTGCCACCCGTGCCAGTCTTCTTGCATGCGCCCAGATAGCGGATCGTACTTCCGCCGCGAAGCCGGCACTGCCCGACGTATTCGATGTCTCCGAGGAACGTGACGTTGCCGTAGACCTCGAAGGTTCCGGAATTCTGCGTCTCGCCAACAGCGACTATCTTGTTCGTGATGACGAAGTCGTCGACCGAAGTCCCGTACCCCTGCACATACAGCCAGCAGTACGGAGCACCGCCCGCCTGAAAACTGTTGCCCATGTTGAGCTGGCTCGTGCCGAGCGCACCCGGAGAATACACATAGAGCAATCCATTCGTATAATACGTGCCACCGGTATAAGTGTTCTCCGCCTTTAGAACGAGGTTCCCGTATCCCGTCTTGACCAGACGGCCGGGGCCTGAGATCGAGCCTGTGATGGTGACACCCTTGCGCGAGACGGCCGGCATGAACCAGACGTCTCCCTCCTCCAGCACCAGCGGCGCGGAGACGGTGCATGACCCCGTGACCCCGGCTTCGGTGGCCAGACCGCCCCACGCGCCGGCGCGCAGGGATATGGCCGCGCCGGAGAGAGTCCATCCACCCGCGCCGGTGAAGGTGAGGGATTTGAGCGAAATGCCGGATATGTCGTTCACGGTCGTCGCGCCGACGCGCACGTCGTCGCCGTCTGCCGGCACCGTACCGCCCCAGTTAGCGCCGTCATTCCAGGTCGATCCGTCGCCACCGCCAGTCCAGGTGACGGTGCGCGCCACGGCATCTATGGCGAAAAGCGCAACGGCGGCGATTGACACCGCTGCGAAGCGGCGGAGCCGCCGTCTGTCGAAAAGTCCGTTCAAGCTTTGCATGACCGCGATCTTCCTTTCTCCGGCACGTGTCCAATCCACACACCCGGCTATCAGCATAAAACAACTGTATGATATCAAATCCACCATCCTCCCGCAACGCCAAAGTCATGGAATTGCTTGTGTGATCCCACCTATAAGCATCAGATGCCATACAATTTCAACTCGCTTTCATTCTTGTGCCATACAGGGAGATATGGTATCCTTACTGTGTTTTCACGTCTGGCAGAATGGTGTCGGTTGGACGCTCGGAGTAGAAGTCTGGGCTAGGCATATGTACGCACACATGACCCCGCCCAATTGGAAAAAATCTAGGCAATCATGAAAACGCGCTTTATAACGGCAATAACACTTGCGAAAATCGTCTGCACGGTTGCGGCCTGTGCGGCCCTTTCGCTTTGTGCCGAACAAATCGGCACCAACGGCCTGGCTGGCGTAAAGTCTGCCGGAGATGCGGTCTGTACGGTTTCCGACTCCGTGGCGATGTCCAACGGTATAGCCATCGTGGACTATGTGCTGAAGCCGGAGGCGGGGAGCCACATCAGGTGCCGGATTGCGCTGCCGCCGCCGGAGAAGTGGAACGGCGAATTCTGGGGGCTGGGCAACAGCAGTTTCGGCGGCGTTCTGCCGGATACCTACGGACCTTCGGCGGCCATGAACGCCGCCGCCGCCACCACGGACCTCGGAACATCCGCCTACATTTCCGGCGACGGACGCAAGAAGGACGTCCCGCCTGCTGTCCTGCGCGACTACGCATGGCGCGCGACGCACCTCATGACCGTGTACGGGAAGCGCATCGTTAAGGCGTTCTACGGACGTGAGGCGCGGCATGCGTATTTCCGCGGAGGGTCGTGCGGTGGCCGGCAGGGGCTCAGCGAGGCGATGCGCTTCCCGGCCGACTACGACGGCGTCCTCTCTTCCATCCCATCTGCCGTCCCCACAGTCGCCAGCGCGCAGCTGCTGAACCTGTACAAGCAGACGCACGACGGCGCCGGGCGCGCTTTGTTCACGCGCAAGCAGCTGCGCGTCGTGGCCGACGCGCCAATAGAATACATGAAGGACCGCGATCCGAAGCCGTATGCGGGAAAGGTGCTCGCCAATCCCTTCCTCCCCGAGCGCGACATCGAGGGGTTCCTCGCGCTCGCGGCGAAGAAGGATCCGTCGCTCGCGGATCCCGATCTGCAGCAGCGCCTCAAGAACATCTTCATGGGCGTCTCGCGCAACGGGAAGACCGTATGCCACGGCATGCTGCCGGGTGCCTTCTTCGGGTTCAAGAAAGGACGCAACTTCGAGGACAAGGGCGGCTCGCTCATGACTTTGCGATATAGGAGACTGGGCTTCGGCAAGGCCGCGACCTGGGAAGAGTATGAAGAGGAGGTCGCCAGGAACGGAAGCACCCTGAATGCCTGCTCCACCGACTTGAGCGCCTTCCGCGACCGTGGCGGAAAGCTGATGGTCCTGTGCGGCTGGGAGGACCAGACGACGCCGAGCTCGGAGATAGTGGCCTGGTACGAGATGCTCGCCGAACGGAACGGCGGCTACGACAAGACAGGAGAATTCTGCCGCCTCTTCGCCTTGCCCGGCCGTGCGCATGGCGGCGGCCAAGGGCGCATCGGCACCGGCGGCGGCTACAAGATCAAGCACCTCGATCTGCTTCGCAAGTGGGTCGAGGAGGGAAAGGCGCCAGAGTCCTATCCCCAACGCTGGAAGGAGATGAAGCTTACGCTTCCCATTCCCCCGTATCCGTTTATGTGCTACCTGGACGAAAACGGCAACTGGAAGACGAAGCGCTATCCCGAGGGCATGGTGCGCCATCCGGATCCGGCGTATATGCCGTGGTGAGAGTCCGGTCTATTTTCCGGCTTCCGGCTTCTGGTCCGGCTTTGCGCCGCCGGCGTTTCCTTTGAGCGCCGACAGCTGGTTGAGCTGGGCGTCAACAAGACGGTCCCCCGTCGGGGCGGCGAATTTCGACGACAGTGATTCGTAGCCGCCGTCGGCATGGGACTTGGTGGACGGGATGTATCCTTCGCTGCCGTTGGTGAGGCATGTCACAACCGTCATGCGGAACGGCGAACGCTCCTTGATGGCGCGGCCGATGTCCACGAACGGCTCGCCCGGCAGGCCCGCGAACGCAAGGCTGTCGCCGATGGCGAGGGACGAGACGAGCATGTCGAAGTGGTCGGGCCCGCTCTTCAGCCTGCGCACGCGCGAGCCGGGGGCGGTGAGCGTCTTGATCTCCATGGAGCCAAGCGGTATCTCCTTCCTGCGGCCGGCGTCGAACATCTCCACCCACTTGAGCTCGTCGGCGCTCGGCAGATTCGCAGGCATGGTATGGCTGGCGACAAGCCCGCGGACGGGACCGAACGGGATCGCCTCGCACACGTCCCAGACCGACAGCGCCGCGCCGGCCACCGCCCGGCCCATGTGGAGCGCGACCGCGTTCCGACGCGTCTGACGCTCGGCTCTGAGCGCGGCATACCCCGGAGGGGGCTGGTAGTAGTGGTTGTTCACGTCGCCCTGGGCACCGTTTAGGAACATGCACTTCACGCCGCCGCCGACTGCGCTCTCGAATGTGCGGCGGACTACGCCCGGCCAGTCGGCGGAGAACTTCGTACCTTTGATGGTGTCCGGATGGGTGCCGAAATTGACGATGGCGATGTCGGGCGCGCCAGTGCGGCGGAAACGGACAAGCTGCACCGTCTCGTCGGGCGTGCCGAGGGGTTCTTTGACGTCGGGGTTGTTTATTCCGGGATTGGTGCGGACGGAACCATCCTTCATGCGGTAGCGGCGGATGAAGGAGACGTTGCGGCAGATGGTCCTGGCCGCTCCTATCTGCGCGGGGGCCATGTCGGCGATCGCGAGGCGTCCTGCGTCCGCGAGCTTGGCTGCGCGCATGTCGGAGTATTGCATCACGAGCCGGTTTTCCTCTTCCGTGAAGGACTTCCGCCTCCAGTCGGCGGGGCCGGTATGCGTGTGTGTTGCATGGAGGTATATCCTGTCGCGCGGCACGCCGGTCGCCGCCGTGATCGCGGGGAAGGCCTTCTTGACGAACGGATTGGACAGGCTCAGGGCGTCGACGCAGTAGACGAGGGCGCTGTTTGTGCCGTCGGAGACGGCCACGCAGTCGGCGTAGAGCGGATCCAGCATTCCGTCGGCGATGCGCTTGTAGAAGTATCCAGTGATCGGGATGCCGAGCGGCGGAGTGACGTCGACCCGCGCGAATCCGGCCTTGAATTCCGCAAAGACGGCACATGTCGCGAAGACGAGCGCCAGCACGATGGTCTTCTTTGCTTTCATTCTAGATTCCTCTGTTGAACAATTCGCCGTACGGCATGGTATCAGGTCTCTTTCTGACAAGACGCGCAAGAATATACTACAATTCCTCCATGACGTCAATGCGATAATCGACGCTTTGTGCGAAATGCGTGACGTCCGCTCTTTTCAACCCGCACATGGCAGAATTATGCTATAATTCTACCGTCAAGAGGATATCAACAAGCGAAGAGTCAAAGCAAAAGGAACCATGAGATGAAGCATATCATACTGGCGACAGTGGCGCTTGGCGCGTTCGTTGCCGTGTTCGCGGACATTCCGAGGGACGCGGCGGCGCGAAGGCGGGTGCAGGAGATCGATTTCGCCGAATACTATCTGAAGGAATTCGAAGCCGAGGTCGCACGGCAGCGCGGCGGCGACAAGTCGGTGTGGCGGAACAAGACCACCGCGCTCGAGAAGGTGCAGGCGCTCAGGCAGAAGTATCCCGGCGACCAGCGTGTGGAGGCGCTGTTCCAGCGCGCAAAGATCGCGCTCAAGAAGTCAAAGGGGGAATTCACCGAGGTGTCTGCAGACTGGACCACTTATCTGCACAACGAGGAGAACCTCCGCAAGATCATCTCCGAGGCAGGCGACAAGGAGTGGGAGAGCTTCTTGGAGCAGCACAAGGACAAAGTGCTGGAGAAGAACTACCCCACGCCGGATCCCAAGAAGACGACAGTGGAAGACCTCAAGGGGACGCATGTAGTCCTCGACGACGTGGAATACCCGCAGCACCAGTTCTACGGAGCTACCGGAGAGTACATCGCATGCGGCAAGCCGTCAAACGGGTTCTGGTTCTTGGACATCGCCGGACGAGATTGGCTTGGGCCGTACGAGGCCGTGAAGCGCTACCGGCGCAACGTGGACTCCGGCATGACGGAGGTCAAGAAGTGGACGGTGCTGTGCGAGGTCGTCGGCATCACAATGGAGAATCCGCGCCCGTCGGGCGAATTCAGCATCGGGAACATGCACTTCGGCTGGGTGGTGAGACCGATCGCGCTGCGGGTCCCGGGCCATGTCATGGCGGTGTACGACGCGGACGCTCCGTCCTCCGGACGCTTCATCGGCGAAGAGCAGGTCGAAAAGATCAAGGACGGCTGGTACACAGTCAAGGCGATTCCGGACGACGTGACGCCGGAGCGCCTGATGGAGATATTCATGACAGCCATCAGGGAGAAGAACTACAAGCTCTACTGCGCCTGCATAGATCCGAAGCGCTTCGACGGTGAATACGCCAGGGACGAGATCATGTACCATTGGGACCTCCATCAGGAGCGCTTCCACGGAGAATACGTCCATGCCACGTTCGCCAAGGCGAAGATCACGGTGCTCAAAGGGTTCGACGACGACAACAAGCTCGAGAACTACTTCCTCGACGACGACGAGAAGGCGCAGATAAAGAAGGCGAGCGGAGACAAGGTGGAAGAGGCCGTCGTGGAGTCGCGGGCCATCGACAAGAACGGCAAGCAGCTCGGTACGCCGCATCCGCACCGCCTGAGACGCGTCAACGGCGGCAGATGGTATGTAGAAGACTATGCGCTGCGCTTCTAAAGGCATGAACAGGAGGAATACGACATGAAACGCACAATCATGATTTCAATGGTGGTTTCGCTGCTCGCCGGCAATGCGGTGTTCGCCGACGGCGAGAAGAAGCCCGCCCAGGAATCCGAGAAACACGAGATGAGCCCGGCAGTCGAAAAGGTGCATGAGCAGATCGTGGCGGCCATCAACGGCGCGATCGGCAAGCTGGAGGCTGCTGCGGATCTGAAGGCATTCTCCGATCCGAAGGCCTCCACCGCTCTCGAGCAGCTTAGCGGGGCGCTGATGGAACTGCGCGCTGCGCACAAGGGCGGATTCCCGGTTCCGGGAGGCGAGGCCGGCCAGTTGTCGACGCAGAAGCTGGGCTTCCGCAATACGCTCAACATGCGCAATCTTCTGGCGGAAATGGACTTCAAGGTGTGCAAGCTCACTCTGGAGCTGCTCACGCGGATGATGAACGGAGAGCTCCCCAAGCGCTACAACACGCTCTCCACGGCAGTCCCGCTCCTGGACGAGAAGCAGTATGTCGTAATCTTGTCGCGGATGGACCAGAACTTCGCGAAGTTCATACAGGGCGTGGAGGAGATGGGCCGGGAGAAGAAGACGGACGTGTACGGAACCGCGCTTCTGGCCAGTTCGAAGCTGGACATGTTCTGCGATTCGGAAATGCGGCTGAAACCATACTATGACAACATCCTGCGGGTGATAGACAGATACACCGAGCAGATCAAGGAGGATGAACTGCGGAAATGCCACGAGCGCTTCACCGACATGATGGAAACCTGTGAAAAGCTCAACGTCGCGCTGGACGAGGCAAGAATCGCCTTCTACAACAACAAGGCGCCGCCGGTCCTGCCGAACGATCGCGAGCTGCTGAAGAAACTGCTCGACAGCTACCTGAAATTCTGGGGAGGGTCGCAGGAGACGGCGACCAAGGCGAAGGAATTGATAAAGACCGCGTACGACACCTCCACCAACGTAGGCAAGCTCCGCGCGAACAAGGGCATAGGCAAGGGCGCGCTGCTGTATGGCGAGGCGACAACGCGCTTCCCTGAATACCACAAAATGATCACGCGTGGGCTAGAGCAGGGCAGAAAGTACTATCTGAGCACGGCGAACAAATACATTCTCCGAATCTGGCGGTGACAAGTTCCAGACGACATGCCAAGCGTCGAATGCACGATATGGCGAAGTCAAAGCCTCTTCGCCTCGGTAATCAATATCCAGCAGCAAAACCGAGGAAGAGTGAAGTGGCTGGCCGCCGGCGCGTCTGGAAGGCGGCGATCTCGGCGGGGGAGCGGAAGTCATAGAGGGGACAGACCCTGCCGCAAATCGGCCCCTACCACAAATCCACGCCGATGTCGGGGATTAACATCACCTAAATGAGAGTTAAAGTGACGATACGGAAAGACCAGGGCAACCTATCCGATGGTCCATACCATGTCGAGACGCAACGGCAAGGCGGCGAGGGCGTCAGCCGAAGATCTTCTGGAAGAACTCGCGCTCGCGGCGGACGGTGGCGAGAAGATCGGTCTTGTCGAAGTCGTGTTCGAAGTGAAGTATGTACGGTGCACGGACCTTTGCCATGCCGATGAGGCGCTTGAGCTCCGCCCAGGGGGTTATCCCCTCTCCGGCCGGGCACATGTGCTTCTTGATCGTCTTGGGCTTCTTCGGATTCGGCTCAACCCAATAGTCCTTGAGGTCGATCGCCCCGATCCAAGGGGCGATCAGCTCGAAACCGTGCGGCCACGATTCGCCCGTCTCGAAGTGCGCGTGCATCAAGTCGTACTCCACGCCCATGTACTTGGGATCAAGGTCTTTTATGCACTCCCACAAGTCCCACACCACGCCGCCGAAGATCGTAGGCCCCCACGAAGAGTGGTTCTGGTAGTTGGCCTTGATGCCAAGGACGGAGCTGAAGCGCGCTATGGAGGCGAAGGAGCGTTTGAAGCGGTCAATGCTCTCGCGGAACGTCTCGTGCTTCGCGTCGTAGAAGAAGTATCCGGTGCGGAAGGACTTCACGCCGCAGTCGGCGGCGACGCGGAGGACGGTCTGCGAAAGCAAGTCGTCGCCTGAGGTGATGGCGGTGCATATCGTGGTGGACTTGAGGCCGCGTTTCGCGGCGGCGGCCACTACCTTCGGCAGATCCTCCTTCACGCGCGCAGGCTCCACATGGCCTTTCGGGCGGACGGTCCACTGCACTCCATTGAGCCCCGCCGCGGCCATGAGGTCGCACAGCTCCTCCACATCCTTCGTGACCGGCGGCTGGAACATCTTGGAGAACACGTGGTATTCACCGGGCGGCGGCGAGGGCGGGGGCGGAGGCGCAAAGGTCGATCCGGCGAGGTTGAAGCCCTTGGACGCGGCCCGCGCCAGACAAGGCATGGCAGCCGCTGCGGCCGCAGTTCTGATGAAGTCTCTTCTTTGCATGGCAATCTCTGCTAGTTGGTGGTTGGTGGACGGCGTAACAACCTCAGCGTGCGAGGCCCTTGAACGATATCCGGCCAGAGCCGAGCGGATTCTCATAGGCGATCGGGTAGTTCGCGAACTTGGCGAACGGCGAGGACGCCGTGGTTATCACGGGCATGCCGTCGGCCCCCTTCGCGAACGCCTTGGCGTAGTCGGCCAATACGAGATAGTCCGTGGCGAGGCCGTTCTCAACCACCCTCGCGCTGCGGAACATCGCGAAGCCGTCGCCCCCCTCCACGATTGTGAAGGCATTGCCGACGACACGATAGACGGCGTTTGGATCAAGCGGGACGAAATCGCCCGAGGCGCGTCGATAGACCTTCACGTCGCAAACGCGGTAGACGCCGTTCGACGGCCCTGCCGCCCAGGCTCCCGTCGCGTCCGCGCGCAAAGTGGGCTTTCTGGAGACGTCTATCGTGTACTTGAGCCCGGCCACCTGCAGAAAGCCGCCGAACTCGCCCTCGCCGGCGGCCTGCGCGCCGAACTCAAGAGCCTCGATTATCTGGCGTCCGTTAGCCTCCACAACGCCCAGGCTGCCGCCGAACGGCTGGACGGTGCGGAAGTCCTTGAGCGTGACCTTGCCGGCGGGGATGTCGGCGCGCACGTTGCCGCCGTTCATGATGGCGAAGTCGCACGAGAGGGCCGCCTTCTCGTTTGCGTACCAAAGGGCTGCGTCGGCTACGAAGTCTCCGGCGGAGCAGTCCTCGCGGCGGGCGAGGCGCTCCGTGGTGCCGGGCTTGTACGAGCAGAGCGCGGCGGGGGCCACGGCGATCTGCACGCCGAGCTGGCGCTCGACCGCGTCTACGAGCCTCTTCTCAAGGCGCACCACCTCTTCGCTCTTCTCGCCGCGCGCGAACACGGTGCCCGCCGAGACGCACTGGCCGTCCTCGAAGACGAGCGCGCCCAGAACGCCCAGATAGCTGCCGCTCTGCGTGAGCACGACCTCCTTGCCGGCGGCGTTCAGAACTCTCGTGCCGGTGAACTCGGAGTGGGAGTGTCCGTCGATGAAGGCGATGAAGTTGGTGGTGTTGGCGATGACGTCCGTGGAGCGGTATCCGGCGCAGTCGGGGGAGACGCCCATGTGGCCGAGGACAATCGTATAGTCGGCCTGGGAAGCCGCCTCGTCAACGGCCTTCTGCACGGCGGCGTAGAGGGCGTCTCCACGCTTGCCCGCTATGAAGTCGTATGCGCGCCAGCTGCCGGTGGGGTCGAGGAAGGTGGATGGCTTGGCGGAGACGAGTGTGGTGGGGGTCGTCACGCCCACGAACGCCACGCGCACGGTGCCGCTCGTCACCACCACATACTGAGGGAACACGCGCTCGCCCGGGTCGTCGGGCGACTTGCGGCTCACGAAATTGCAGCACGTCGTGCGAAACGCCGCGTGGCGCACGTTGCGGAACATGGCCTCGATGCCGTAGTCGAACTCGTGGTTTCCGAGCGTGGCCACGTCGTAGCCGGCGGCGTTCATGATGTCGATGACGCTTCTTCCGGAGTCGAATCCGCCGAGCGCCGTGCCCTGTACGTAGTCGCCGGCGTCGGCGAGGATCACATTCTCGCCGGAAGCTTTTAGGCGGGCCTTTTCGGCGGCGATGGCGGAAAAGGCGACGTTGCCGTCGTCTACATGCGCGTGGGTGTCGTTCGTGTGGAGTACCGTCACGCGCGCGGCCGAGGAGGAGAGGACCATCGCGGCGGCGGCGGCCGCGAGGATTCCTGTTCCGCGGCAGCCCATCACTGCATCTCCTTCCAGAGCAGTGCCGGACGGTCGGTGCAGACCCAGTCGACCCCGCGGCCGATGGCCGCCCAGGCGGACGGCGCGTCGTTCACGGTCCAGACCACGATCTTGATTCCGCGCGAATGCGCCAGATCTACCAGTTCCTTGGAGATCACCTCCTCATCCCAGCGAAGCGACACCACGGAGTAGTGCTTCGGATTGATCTTCCTGATCCAGGCGGCGATGTCCTGTGGCGGATCGTAAATGCTCCATCCACTCCGCACTATGCGGCAGGCGATGTCGCGGTAGCCGGGCAGATTCTGCTCAAGCCAGCGCGGAGTGGCGCCCTGGAAGAAGATGTTCGACGCGTTCACGTTCGGATGGCGCGCTATGGCCTCCTTGATCTTGGGCATGATGAGAGTCTTGCGCGGATCCTTGATTTCAAGGATGATGAAGCGCCCGTCGGCAGCGAACTCGAAAAGGTCGTCGATCGTGGGGTACTTTACACCCTTCCATTCGGGGCCCTTCCACACGCCGGCGTCGGCATTTTCAAGCTGGCCCTTCCACACCGCGTTCGTGGACCACGTGTTCATCCCGCTCCCCTTGCGGCGGAGGAACTGGTCGTGGGTGGCGAACACCACGCCGTCGGTGGTGAGGTAGAGGTCAGTCTCGAAGTTGAATCCCTTAGAAGTCGCGGCCTTGAACGCGGGGATCGTGTTCTCCGGCGCGGCCTCTGAATCGCCGCGATGGCCCACGATGCGCGTGACGTCGATAGTGCCCTTGAGGCGCGCCTTGGCGGCGTCGCCCTCCGCCCTCACGGCGTCCGACGCCGGAGGCAGCACATACTTGTTCGGCTGCGGCGTGCCGGGGGCCCATGCAAGCGCGCCGCCGGCGACGACGGCGCAGAGGGCCGCCACCACGAATCCCGCGGATCTGGTCTTGATATTCATTCTTTTCATGTCTATTCCTCTTCGGGTTGCTAAATGGATGTTAACAGCGGAAACTCTCGTTGGCGAGACATTGACCAGGCCTCTTGAAGCTCACTGGACGAGGGCCTCGACGCTTTCGAGGACATTCGTGCAGGACTCGAGCGGCTGAGGGCCGCCCACCACGCACACGGCGGCATCGGCGGCGAAGGCATCCACCGCCTTCGCGAACGCCTTGAGGTCGTCCTTGGTGGTGCGCAGCATCTCGGCGCGCAGACGCTGCTGGTCGTCCGGCGTGCGGCCCGAAAGCCAAAGCTCCGCCGCCCGCTCCGTCTCCACCCTGGGCGTGAGGTACGGCTCCGTGTCGGCAACGGCGCCGATGATGTAGCGGTCGAGGGGCTCATTACCCTCCGCGAACGCCTTGAGCACCTTACCGCATTCCGCGTACACTCCGAAAGAGCGGGCGGGCTTGGGGTCGTTCCATGAAAGCCAACGGGCGTCTCCATTGGGGCTCACCCGGAAACCGCCGCCATACGCGCCGCCCTTCACGCGTATCTCGTCCCAGAGGTAACCAAGGCTAAGGATGTGCCCGGCCACCGCCGCGCGTCCGTCGTAAGGTGACTTGGCAGGATGCGCCACTAGCGCAGCGCCGCTTATTTTTCCGAGCGTGCGGAAGCCCTCCTTGCGGCGCGAGAAAGGCGCGATGGACACGGGCGCGCCCACCGATCCGAGCGGGAACGCCTCGGCGATGCGCTTGGCCCAATCAAGGCCGATGTTGTCAGAAAGAGCCACGACGAGCCGGTCGCGCGTGAAGAGCTTCGCGGCGAGGCCCGCGAGCCGTTCTGCGTAGGCTGCGCCGTCTTCGGCGAAGCGCTTCTCAAGTGACTGGAGATGGCGTATCTGGGCAATGCCGTTGAACAACTCGTCGATGGCCCCTCGCGAAGAAAGCTGGGCGGCGGCGCGGCGCGCGGCGAAGTTGCGCCCTCCTATGCCGTTCGCCGAGCGCTCTGCCGCTATGCGCTTCTGGCGAAGCAGATTGCCTATCGCCTTGACATCGGTGAACAACGTCTCGCGCAGCACCTCCGGCACAAGCGCAAGCGCGTCGGCGGAACGCGACTCGAGCGCAGAGACGCACACCACCATGCAGGGCCGGGCGGCTCCGCCGTCCTTCGCCTGGGAGAAGACTTCGGCGTATCCGCCGAACATGCCAAGCTTCCCGTCGAGGGCGTTGCGCAGCTCGACGATCGGATGGCGCCCAGTGGGGAGGTCTCCGAGGACGCGGGCGAGCGAGGGTAGGTCGATAAGCTCCTCCGCCGTGAAGTCGGACGCGTCGAAGTACAGCACAGCGTGAAACACGCCGTTCGCCTGGGTGTGCGGGCGTATCACCGTGACGCCGTCCACGTCGACGACCTCGCGCGCGGTGACGGGCCCCTTCAAGGGGACGTCTGCGACGGCGAGCGTCGGAAGCTTGGCGATGTCCTCAGGGCGGTCGGGTTCTGACTGGTGCTTCTCGAGGGCGCGGCATTCCGCAAGCGTCGTGTCCAGCTCCTCCTTCGTCCATCCAGCCTTGATCTTGGCAAGCTCCTTCTTTTCGGCCTCGCGGTTCGCGGCGGCGAGGGTCGCGGACGGGTTCATGGTAAGGTCGGCGCGGTGGGTGTTCTCAACGAAGCATTTCTTGAGGAGCGCCTCGAAGAAGCCGGCGGGGATCTTCTCGCGCAGAGACGCAAAGAGCGAGGCCCGGCGGAAGGCGTCAGCCGGATCGCCGCCGTAGTGCCAGAGGTCGACTGCGCCCATGTAGAACGCGAGGCCGCGCGGGAAGGAGCCATAGTCCTTCTCACGGTCATGGAACTCGGCGCGGTCGAGGATGGCGACGATACGTTCATGGTTGAGGCCTTCGTCGGCGAGACGCGCAAGCGTGTCCCTTACGAGCGTGCGGACGGCGTCGTCGTTCCCAGCCTTGACGCCCTTCACGACTACCTGCGCCTGTATCTGCGCGCTGGATTCCACGGAAAACCGCACGTCCTCGCAGAGACCGGCGTCGAGAAGCGCCTTCTTGAGCGGCGCCTCGTTGTCGCCGGCGAGGACGTCGGACAGTATGTCCAGCGCCAGGCACTTTTCGCGTTCGTCGAATCGTCCGCACACCCAGCCCGTGGCGACGAAGGTCTTGCCCTCGGTCTTCTCGCCCGCGCCCACGCCGTACTCCAGCTTGCGCGCCGCGGAGACGGGCCACTGGAACTTGACGGGCGCGTCGATCTCCTTGCGCTCGTAGGGCGCGAGGAATCCATCCAGCTTCGCGAGCACCTTCGGCACGTCCATCTTGCCGTCAAGGAATATGCGCGCGTTCGACGGATGGTAGAAGCGCTCGTAGAACGCCTTATACTTCTCGAAGGTGAGCGTGGGTATCGCCGCCGGATCGCCGCCGGAGACTTTCCCGTAGCAAGTGTTGGGGTAAAGGAGGCGGTTCATCTCGTGGCGCAGACGGCGCTCGGGATCGGAGAACACTCCCTTCATCTCGCTGTAGACAACTCCGTTGCGCTTCAGCTCGCCGTCCGGCTTGTCCAGCTCGTAGTGCCACCCCTCCTGGCGGAAGGCGAGCGGGCTCTTAACGCTCAGGGGATGCAGAACGGCGTCCATGTACACGTCCACGAGGTTCATGAAGTCCTTGAAGTTGCGCGAGCAGACAGGGTACATCGTGGCGTCGGAGCTCGTGAAGGCGTTCAGGAACGTGGCGAACGAACTCTTGAGAAGGTCGACGAACGGCTCCTTCACGGGATACTTCTCGGAGCCGCAAAGGACGGAGTGCTCGATGATGTGGGGAACGCCCGTGTCGTCGTCGGGGAGCGTGCGGAAGCCGATCGCGAACGTCTTGTTGTCGTCGTCGCGGTCCAGCCAGGCAAGCTCGGCGCCGCTCTTCTCATGCTCCATGCGGACAAGGCGTCCCTTCACCTCCGGGAGCTCCGTGACGGACTTGACGGCGAATCCGCTCATCTTCACGCCCGGCTTGAAGGCGCCCGCCGCGCCCGCCAGGGACGTCAGTCTGAACTTCACACCGAACTCCGCGTCGCCCGAGGCCGACGTCGGCACCGTGAACCGGATCTGCCTGTAGTCCCTGTTCTCGGAGTCCCATTCGTTCGGGTGCGGATTCTCCTCCACTTCCCACTCCCATTCGCCGCCCATCTGCGACAGCTCCATCGTGCAGCCGCTCTCGTCGAGGACGAGCCTCCCGCCGTCCTTCTTCGTGACCTTCGCGCGCGTCATCATCGCCCAGCGGACGGGAACGCCGGGCTTCGCGCCCTTCACCTGGTCGCGCAGAACGTACGAGCGCCCGTCCACCCCCATCTCGCCTGTGCGCACCACCTCGCGCGCGTTTGGATAGAGCGGGGAGAGGTCCAGCACCGCCTTGGAGTCCGCGCCGGGCGTGAGCGACACGACCTTGGCGAATCCCTTCGCCAGCTGCAGCTCGCCGTCAATGACGAGCGTGTTGTGGCTGAAGTTGTTGAGGCGGTACACTTTCCAGCGGTCGGCGTTCTGCGCGCTGCTCCAGAGCTTCATGCCGCGCGACTCTATCCTGTGGTAGCCCTCGGCGCCGATGTCGTAGGCCCAGCGCACGCCGCCGGCGTCCATCACGAACGAACCGCCGTCCATGTGGCCGTGGTTCTCGGAAGGAGTGCCTGCCTTGATCGCCACGAAGAAGTCGTCCTTTCCCCATCCAGAGCGCTGCGTCGCGAGCGGCGAGACGCCGTCAGACTGCCATGCGAGGGGCGCCTTGCTCACAAGGCCAGCCGGCACCGGACGGTACCAGAGGAGCGTGAGGGCGAAGAGACGGTCGATGTAGCCGCCCTTGGCGGAGATGGCGCGGCGGAAGAGGTTGAGTTCGTTGGAGACGAGGATGTCGGGGCGGTCGTAGCGGCGCGCGAACCACCACGGCGCCTGGTCTGGAGATCGGTTCATTCCGCCGTCGGAGTAGTTGAAGAACTTCCCGGTGGGACCGGTGAGAAGATCGGGGTACTCGGCCGTCTCCTTCCAGCCCTTGACGTCCGCAAGGCCATATGACGTGCCGAGAATCTTCTCAAGCATGTCAACGGCGAGGAGGTGGAAACCAACGCCGTACTGCCAGTATCCACCGGGGCCTTCAGGGTAGTTTCCGTTCGGCGCCAGCACCGCGGCCGGCCTCTTGAGGTTCACCACGCCACGGTGGATCACCTTGGCGGCCAGCTCGGGCTGCAAGTCCTTGAGCGCGAACGCGGCCGCCATCTCGCCTGCATGGCACACGCTCGTCCAGTTGCTCTTTCCGCCGATCCACCAGTTCTTGCCGGTGAACGACGGGTCGATGCCGAGTTTCACGAGCCCGGTCTCGATGCGGGCGCGCTCGTCTTCGTCGAGCGCCTCGTAGAGCCAGTCGTAGGCGATCGCCACCGCAAGCGAGAACTCGGCCACGTCCAGGAAGTGCTTTGGATTCCAGTCCGGGAAGGCCAGCACCTCGTTGACAGACTTCATTGCCCCCGCCTTGTACTTCTCCTCGCCCGTCAGCTTGAACATCATCGAGCAGTTGAGGGTGCGCTTGAGGCAGTCGCGGGCGGTTCCAAGGAGGCGGAATCCCGTCAGCTTGTGCACAAGGGGCTTCGCCTTGCACGCGGCGTCCGCCTCGCGCCTGAGGCGCGTCACGGCGAGCTTGAGGTTCTCGTCCTTCGCGGCCAGATCGCGCAAGGCGGCGAACTCCTCGGCGGTGGCGAAGAGCCTCGGGTGGGCCTTGGTGGAACGCGCGAGGTCGGCCGTCACCTGCTCAAGCGCGGTCTTCGCGGGATCCATGGCGGCGTCGTCGGCGACGGCTGGCGCGCCAAGAGAAAGAATCGCGCCGGCGGCGACGATCGCCCCGGCAGTTGTGAACATGCTCTTCTTCATTTTTCTCCAATCAGATCAATCTTTCAGCGCGCGTCTGAGATACTGCCAGTACGCGCGCGTGTAAACCACGCAGGAATAGACGTTGAGGAGGATCAGCCCGCCCTCCACCACATACACCGCGCAGAGCGACCAGCGGTCGACAGACGGCGGGACCATGTGGTGGAACGCCAGATACAAGTAGATGAGCCCGGCCGCGGGGAACGACAACGCCGTGCGCACCTTGCCGAGCCACATTGCCGACACGTCGGCGTGATAGGAGGACGCCACCGCCCTCAGGAAAGTCACCCACTGGTCGCGCAGGATGTACAGCACCGTGAACGCCAGCATCAGCACTCCGTGCGCGACATTGTCCCCCTGCACGCCGATCATCCATAGGAGCGTGGGGAAGGAGACGATGAAGAACACCTTGTCCATGAGCGGATCGGCGAGCTTGCCGAAGGTGGAGACCACCTTCCACCGGCGCGCCAGCTTACCGTCGTACAGGTCCGAGATGCCGGCGAGGAACATGAACACGCACGCGGCCACGGCGACGGGCACGCTGCCGCGGAAATGCGCCGTCACGGCGCACGCCGCCCATGCGAAGATGAGCGGCACGCGCGAGAACGTGAGCGCGTTCACGAAAAGGGAGTGGAACCGGCCGGACATGGTCACTCGGCTGGCGCACCGTCAGCCGCCACTCCGTCAGCGTCGGGGCGGGCGGAGAGGAGACCAGCCACGATCTGCGACATCTTGGCGTTCACGGTGTCCTGCTGCAGGCACAGCTGCTTCAACTCGTCCACCTTCATCTCAAGCGTGGCGAGCGCCGCCTCGCGCGCGGCGCGCTCCTGCGTCATCTCGTCGATGCGCGCGGCGAGCGTCTCGGTCATGGCCTCGGCCTTCTGCAGATTGCGCCGCGTGGCGAATAGCTGCTTGAGAATCTCTCCAGGCTCGAGGTCGAGGTCGTCGATCTTCATCCCATTAGGAATCGGCACCAGCACGGACTCGCCGCAGTTCACGCAGTTGATCTGCAGACCGGCGCCGCGGTAGTCGATGGCGAGGTTGTGGCCGCAGTGCGGACAGTCGAACACGATGTCCGTGTCGCGGATCACGGTTCCCGTGTCTTCATCGGCGTCCGTGGGCGTGTATTCCGTCTCGGCCGGCGTCTCGGCGGCCTCGTCCTGGACTGGCGCCGCATCCTCTTTTTCCTTGGTCTCGTTCTCGCTCATGTCATGTCTCCTTGTGGGTGGACGCCTACATTATAGAAAAAAGAAGCGCCTTCGGCAAGTGCCGAAGACGCTTCTGGCCGTTTTTTTGCGTCGGACTCAAGCCTTCGCCACTTTGCCGGCCTTTATGCAGCGCGCGCACACGCGCTTGCGGCAGGTGTTGCCCTTGCCGTCGGTCACGCGCACCGTCTGCAGATTCGGCAGGAAGCGGCGCTTCGAGATGCCGGTGGTGTGCAGACCGATGCCGCCCTTGTACTTGGGCGAACCCTTGCGGACGATGTGCCGGCCCGCAGAGGGCCCCTTGCCGCAGATTTCACAGACTCTGGCCATTGTTTTGTGTCCTTTCTTGTGATATCACTTCTCTTCGGGCTCGCCGGGCTGCCATTCGACGGACTGGAAGGCGTCGTCGAACGCTGCCGCGAGACCACCCAGCTCTTCGGCTCCGGCGGGGCCGGACGTGAGGGAGGACCCGTCGGAAGCGCCGGAGGCCTCCGCCTCGAGCTCCTTGATCTGCTCCTCGGTCATGTTCACCGCCTTGATGGAGAGGCCGATGCGACGCTCGCCGCGGTCCACCTTCACCACGCGGGCCTCGACTTCCTGGCCCACTTCAAGAGCGTCCTTGACCTTGTCGACGCGCTGGTCGGAGATCTGCGAGATGTGCACGAGGCCGTCCACGCCCTCCTCCAGCTCCACGAAGGCGCCGAACGAGGCGAGCTTCGAGACCTTGCCCTTGACGAGCGATCCCACCGCGTACTTGGAGGCGATCTCCGTCCACGGATCGGTCTGGGCCTGCTTGAGGCCGAGGGAGATGCGCTGGTCCTTCGGGTTCACGTCGAGGACCACCGCCTCCACCTCCTTGCCCTTCTCGAGGCACTCGGAAGGATGGTTGATCTTGCGCGTCCAGGACATGTCCGACACGTGGATCATGCCGTCGATGCCCTCCTCCAGCTCCACGAAGGCGCCGTAGGTGGTGAAGTTGCGCACCTTGCCCTTCACGCGGCTGCCGACGGGATAGCGGTCCAGCACGGAGTCCCAGGGGTTCTCCTGCGTCTGGCGGATGCCGAGGCCGATCTTCTGGCTCTTGGGGTCGACCGTGAGAATCTGCACCTGCACCTCGTCGCCCACCTGGAGCATGTCGCTCGGGCGCGCCACGCGCTTGGTCCAGCTGAACTCGGAGATGTGGACGAGGCCCTCGATGCCGGGGGCGATCTCCACGAAGGCGCCGTAGGCGGTGAGGTTCACCACCTTGCCGCTCACGCGGCTGCCCTCGGGGAACTGCTCGGCGATCGTGTCCCACGGATTCTCCGTGATCTGCTTGAGGCCGAGCGAGATGCGGCCCGTCTCGCGGTTCACGTCGAGCACCTTCACGTCCAGCTCCTGGCCCTGCACGAGCATCTCGCTCGGATGCTTGATGCGGCCCCAGCTCATGTCGGTGATGTGGAGCAGGCCGTCGGCGCCGTCGAGGTCGATGAACGCGCCGAACTCCGTGATGTTCTTCACGCGGCCCTTGCGGACCTCGCCGACCTGGAGCGTCGCGAGCAGCTCCTCGCGCTTCTCCTTGCGCTCGCCCTCGATGAGCTCGCGGCGGGAGACGATGATGTTCTTGCGCTCGTTGGAGATCTTCATCACCTTGAAGTCGAAGTCCTTCTCCAGATACGGAGTGGGATCCTTGACGGGCGTGACGTCCACGTGCGAGCCGGGGAGGAAGGCGTCGATGCCGTCGATGTCCACGAGCAGCCCGCCGCGGACCTGGCTCTTGATCGTGCCGTGGACGATGTCGCCCTCGGCGTACTTGTCGAGAATCTTCTGCCAGCGGATGAAGTCGTCCGCAGCCTTCTTGGAGAGGACGACCATTCCTGTCTTGTCGTCTTCCAGCGCCTGTATGCGCACCTGGAACTTGAGACCGGGCACGACGGCGGACTTGTCGTCGCCGAATTCGTCGATCGCGACGATGCCCTCTGATTTGTATCCGATGTCGACGAACACGTCGTTGCCCTTGACCACGGACACTACGCCATCGATTATGGAGCCGGAGCGGAACGGCTGAACCGGCGCTTCGCCGGAGAGGAACTCGGCGAACACGGCCGACTTCTCCGCAGGCGCGGTTGGTTTGCGAATAGCCATTTGTTTTGTTTTTTAGGTTTGTTGATGTTCGCGGTTTTCTGCCGCGTCTCTCCCGTCGGTGGGCAGAGAAGTGTGTATTATATCAAATATTCGGCCGTTACACAATCCGGCAAATCAAGCAAATCGCCGCAGACGGAATGGCAGTCCCGAGGAGAGTCGAACTCCTGTTACTAGGATGAAAACCTGGTGTCCTAACCGTTAGACGACGGGACCGCGTTGATGAACAGGCGGATATTATACCAAACCCGGCACCTGTACGCAAGATGGCCGCGTCGAAAATCGCAAAACGGCGTGTCCACCGCATTGATCCGCCGACGCAGGGCGGTCAGAACAGGCGCATCTGTGCGACGGGGCCAAAGGACCTGCGGTGTTCGGGGCAGGGCCCCAGCCTGTCGAGCGCGGCCAGATGCGCAGGGGTGGGATACCCCTTGTGGACGGCGAACCCGTATCCGGGATATAGCGCGTCGAGGCGAAGGCAGTCGGCGTCGCGCGCGGTCTTCGCGAGTATCGACGCGGCTGCGATGAAGAGAGACTTCGCGTCGCCCTTCACGACGTTCCGCGACGGAAAGGGAAGCGTGGGAACGGCCAGACCGTCCACGAGGATGGACGGCGGAAGCGCCGCGCGCTCCGGAGGAAGGCGCGCCGCAAGCATCTCCGAGGCGCGGCGCATCGCAAGATGCGTGGCGCGGAGTATGTTCAGCGAATCGATCTCGGCGGGAGTGGCGGAGGCGACGGCCCAGAAACACGTCGGCGTGGACTTTATGGCATCGGCAAGGGCCTCGCGGCGCTTCGGGGAGAGCTTCTTCGAGTCGTCCACGCCGCGCCACGCCCCGGAAAGCAGGCTCGCGGCCTCGGACAGCGGCACTGAGACGGCGGCGGCGAAGACGCCTCCCGCCAGCGGGCCTCGTCCCGCCTCGTCGACGCCCATCACGCCGTCGCCCATCTCCCGTTCAAGCACAAGATCGACCATGCGTCTTCTCCTCGCAGGCGCACGCTCACTTTGCGAGCTTGATCTCGATCGGGACGAACGCGTCCGGGTTCTCTGCGCGGGTGACGATCTTGGAGGAGTATGCGTCGCTGTAGTAGCGTCCGTCGGCCGTCCGGTCGCGGCGGGCGTTGTAGCGCTTGAGGGCCGTCGGCCATCCGTCGAAGAAACCGGCGGGGCGAAGACGCGCAGGCTTTCCGGAAGATCCGAACCCTTTGCGCGAAAGGAACATGATGGCCGCGCGCACGTTGTCCGCCACGGCGCCCTCGTTGCGGCGGGACGGCTTCTTGAGGCCGAGGTCGAGCTTGGCGTCGTCCCAGTCGCCGGGGACGTTCACCTGAAGAGGATCGACCTTCCATGCGGCGACCGACGCCGGGCCGTTGCCTCCGCTTTCCTCGATCATGTGCGCCTTGACGAGCGCTGGGGAGAGCTGTGCCGTCTTGGCGGCCTGGGAGGGAGTGCCGCCGATCCACGCGGCCTTGTTGGCGTTGAACTCCGCCGTCATGCGCAGAATCAGCGCGTCGTGCTCCTGGTAGCGGGCGTCCTCGAATCCGCGGAAGACGGGCAGAGGCATCGACTTGGCGGCGACTGCGCGCGGGACGATCTTGCGCTCGGCGGCAGGCACCGCCGAAGCGTAGGCGCTGGTGCCCCACACGCGGCGGTAGAGAGCCTCCAGCCGGCGGACCACCGGCATGTCGGCGGCATCTACGAATCGGCGGTCCACCTGCAGTTCGCCCCAGCGGTCGAAGACGAACGCGCTCTTGCCGGCGGACATCCTGAACCGGCAGGCAGCAGTGGAGGCCGGCACCTCGGCGACGCCGCGGGCGGCGAGCTGGCGCGCGTGGGCGTCGGCGCGCTGCGAGGCGCGGATGAGGACGTCGGCGACTTTCACGGCGATCTCCGCGATCTCGGCCATGTCCTTTGGCGTGAGCTTGACGTCGGCGAAAGACGGCATGGCCGTGCCCTTGGCCCAGCCGTTCTCGGCGTAAGGGGTGAATCTGAGCGCATTGATTCCCTGGGCGATGAGATCGAGGTCGAACTCGGGCGCGCCTTTGATGCCGAGAGCGGAGACCACGGCCTTGCGCGCATCTTCGAGCGGCTGAAGGTCGCGGGCGGTGACCGGCGCGGTGCACGCTGGCTGCGGCGGACTTCTCCGCACGGGTTTAGAATTCGCCGGCGCTCCAGACGCAACAGCCGCCGCGGCGATCCCTGCCGACAGCGCCGCCTGCATGAGTCTCTTTGACACGGCGCTTCTCATCACGCCGCAAAATATACGTATTGTATTCTCCATGGCGCACATTATACCAAACCCGCGCACAGAGCACAACGGCAGGGGAGCTAGTGCCTAGTGCCTAGTGCTTAGTGTTTAGTGCCTAGTGCAAAGAAAAGTGAGCGTCCGGCAACGATAACCAGAAACCAGAAACTAGAAACCAGAAACCAGAAACCAGAAACCAAATAGAGGTCAACGCACGAAGGCGCGGAATTCGTACGGCGCAAGCGACAGCTCAAGCCGTCCGTCGCGCCACTCCTTCGCAGGGAGGCCCGTCGCGAGATCCACAACCTGCGTCTTGCCGCACGGCAGCGACACCTTCGCGGGCTCCGCGCCCGTGTTCACCGCATACACCCAGTTGCGTCCGCCATCCGAGAGGCGGCGCACCTTCACAACGTCCGTGGAGCAAGACTCCACGTCCTTGAACCGCTTGCGCGGCAAGGCCGTGTATGCCTTGGCGAATGGAACGATCATCGGCTCCAGGCCATACGTCGCGATCAGGAATCCGCCGCGCGTGATACCCAGCACGTCATCGTATCTGAACGGGTCGATGTACGCCTTCATGGCGTTCCGCCCCAGCGGGTTGATCGCGCACACGCGCCAGCCCGTCTCGCGGAACCACGGCGCCTTCAAAGGCGTCTTGCTGCCCATCGCGGATTCATAGTAGTGGTCGTGGATGTTCAGCTGCGGCTCGCGCGCCGCCTTGAGCGGTTCCCAGTACTCCGCATCGTACTCGGCGTTCATCAAAAGCAACTCTTCCTTGCGGGCGGAGGTCTTGCCGCGGTATGTCTGGGGGCCGAGCGGACGGCACCCAAGGCGCAGCACGAGGTTCGGCACGTCTGCGAGAAGCTCCGAGTCGAGCGCACCCTCGCGCATGAGCTTCCGCTGCAGATGCGGCGTCGCCGGGTCCTGCTTCTCGTACTCTATGAGCGACTGCGCCGTGATGCACAGCTGGAGGTCGCTCCGCGCCGCGGCGACGCGTTTCGCCATCCGCCGCACCCACGCGGCGAACATCTTGCAGCGCCAAGCCACCCACGGCTCGTAGGCGTTCGCCTTCAGCCACTCGGCGTATTTGCGCCCGCGCGCCGGATCGGCGCGGTCCACGGGCGGCTTGATGCCCGTGTCGCGAGAGAAGGCGTCGATCGCCCAGTCGTTGTATCCGGCGTGGATGGTGCCAAGCCACGGGAGGTCGTGCGCCGTGTGGAAGTAGAAGTCGATGCCCTTGAACGACGGATGGGGCGCACCCTCGGCGAGAAGCACGTCAACCATCCTGTCGATCTCCGCCTGCACCCGCGCGTGGAGGCCGTTGTACGTGGGCGGCTGGTGGTGCCACTTTGAGGCGACCGCGCCGTCGTCCACTATGTCCGCGCACGTCCCGTTGAACGTCCCGTCCGCGACGTTCTCGGCAGTCACCGGCACATGCGGCGTGAACGGGATCGTGTGCAAGTTCACGGACGGCATGAAGCCGAAGCCCTCGTGGTCGAAGCGCTCGTACCACGCCTCAAGGAAGCCCATCATGTGCGCACGCGGCTGGTAGTCTTTTCCGATGACGCCGTGGTACCACACGCCTGGGTAGCTCATGAAGTTCTGACCGGTGTGCTTCAGGTACGCCACAGTGCGGTTCACTAGATCCTCGAATCCCGGCATGTCGCCGCCGATACCGGCGATGTCGAAGCAAAGCCCGATCGCGGGATCTTCGAAGTAGATGCCGAACGGGCGGCCTCCGTCCGCCGCCCGCGGCACCTCGCGCGCCCTGCGCGCCGCCGGCAGCGCGTCGCCCTTCACGCGATGGACCTTGAGCGACGCCACCGCCGCCGGCTCGTTCTGCTTGAGCGTGCAAAGCACCACCGCGCAGTTGGTGGAGGACGCCCAGTAGAGCTGGCGCACCGTCTGCATCTTCCCGCTTATCGGCCAGAGGGGGCCGCCCGTGGCGTAGCCCACCTGGAGTTCGTAGTGGTTGTGCCCGGCTATGGCCGGTTGCACTATCACGTCTGCGAAGCGCGGCTTGTCGTCTGGCCATTCCCACTCGAAGCAGTATAGGGCGTTCGGCGTTGGGAGGTCCACGCGGTATGCGAAGCGCGATCCATACTTGGGCGACGTCTCCAGATAGCGCCGCCCGGCGAGCTCGCCGATGACGTTGTCGCTGTTCGAGACTATGCGGTCTGCGGGCGGCAGCTCGGAGAAGTCCGCCTCGAACACCTTCTCGAGCTCAAGGTCGTCCCCTTCCGCGATGTGCGTGGGCCGCGCGCCAAGCGTCCAGAACTCCGTGGAGACGCCGACCTTCCCCGGCACTGCCACCTCCACGACGTAGCGTCCGGCGATGAACTTCTCCACATTCGCCTTCACGGACGCCGCGCCGTGCGCCGGCACCGTCACCTCGCGGCGCGCCACCTCCGCGCCGTCGGGCGACCTGAAGACAGCCTGCGCGGACACCGCGTCTCCCGAGCGGTTCGTCACCACCGCCCCGATCTCTCCGCCGCCTCCGGCCCACGCGAAATGGCGCGTCAGGGACACGGCGAGGGGCTTGTGCGCGACGGCCGCGGCCCGCAGATCTGCAATCGGCAAGACATCGCCGTGGATCGCGAATTCGTCCAGCCAACCCGCGCAGGACGTGCCGCCCTGCCGCTCTCCGCCCACCACGAAGCCCTTGAACTCCTTCGGATTGGACCACTTTCTCTTCCCGTACGGCGGCTTGAAGGGGTTGTAGGAGTCTCCGCGCCTCACGCATTCCTCGCCGTCTACGCACAGGCGCACAATACCCTTCTCGCGGTCCCATGATATCGCGATGTGCCGCCACGAAGGGTCGCTCCACACGCGCGAGCTAACCCATTCGCCGCCGCCTTTGTCCGTGCCGAAGCGCGCCTGGAGGTTGCCGCTTTCGTGGAGCACGTTTATCCAGCCCGTGCCGTTGAAGACACCCGGGGCATCAGGCCTGTCGAAGTTGAAGATCGGGGCCCTGAGGCGCGGCCAGTCCGGCGCGGCCGCATCAGGCTTGTACCAGAAGGACACCGTTCCGCGCTCCGCGACGGCGTTGCCCGCGAACGCAAAGTGCAGATACCCCGCGCCCTTCCCGAAGTGGGCCGCCTGGCCCGTGACGCCGGGGCCGTAGGTGACGTCGCGCGGCTTGGCCGTCGGCTCCGCCGCGCCGCCGGCCTTCGCCGCAGTGCAAGTGCCCTCGAACGGAAGAAAGAAGGTCGGTTCCGCGGCGGGAGTCACCTTCGCCGCCGCTTCGCCGCCATACACCAACGCCACCGCGAGTGCGGCGGAAACACTTGCGAGAATCCTCATTCCCATCTCTGCGTCCTCCTTGTCCGGACGTTCCGCGCACGGAATCACTTCAGTAGTATGAAAGTACCGGGCTGCGTGACGCGGAGGATCAGCGAATCGCCGCGCACGAATAGCGAGTATCTGCGCGCAGTGGACATGGCGGAGACGTCAAACGTCCAGCCGCCGACCGACCCCGAAAGCGCACCGGCCGTCAGCACTGCATAGTCGCCCGGCGCAGGAGACGCACCGCCCTTCGAGAAGACCCGCACCGTGCCGGACGCCGGCAGCTCCATCTTACCCGCAACCGTGTTGTGCGTACATCCCCCGGCAGAGTCGAACACGACATCAAGCGAAAGCGAGGCTGGCTGCATGCAGTCCGTCCCGACGTCCACGGCGAGCGATCCTCCTCCGGTGACGGAAAGCCCGTCCAGCTCAACGGGCAGCGACGACACGTCGCCCACGCCCTTCCACTTGTTGAGCAGCCAGGAATGGATCAGCTCGGTGTCTGCCAGCGTATTCGTGTTGCCGGTGTAGATGATGAGCTCGCACAGATCGATTCCACCCCAGCCGCAGGAGATGTTGCGGTCAAGCGCAATCGAATTCACGATCACCGAGTTTGTGAAGGCGATCACGCCTACGTAGAACTGCGTGACATCCGGGTTTTTGCCCGAACTTAGCCAACGGTTGTTGGAGTGCCAGGAGTCCGTGTCGAGCTTCTTGGGCGAATTCACGGGAATGGTGCAGGTCGACCAGAACATGTTGCCCGGGCTGTCGGAACCCGCAGGCACAATCCTATTTGCGGCAAGTTGGTCAGAACCGACAATAGGATTGTTCTTCACCTGTGTTCTACGGAACACATAGTGCATCTCGCGGACATTCGATATGTTGGCGTAGGATCCATTGGATTTCACGAAGCGCATTCCACCGCCGTCCACGGGGGTGTCTGCGGCCACCTGATGGGCCGCGCCGAAGGTGACATAGTGACTTCCTGCGAGAAGTCCTGTCGTGCCGTCGACCGTCTTCCGCAGCACTCCGTTCGTGAGGGACACGGTCACACCTTTCGAGGACGTGTATGTATACTCGCTCTTGGCATAGTAGTTGGTGCGTCCGCAACAGTCGCGCCACGCGGCGATTTCGCCCTCCTCGCCGCCCACGGCGAAGTCGAAGTAGTTCGTCTTGGACGCGTCCAGGTGGAGAACGGCGGAGTCAATCACCTGCGGTCTCATCGAAAGGTCGAGGCTGCCGCCGTCCACACCGAGAGACGTTGCGCGGCCGAAGGGTTCTGCGATCACGACGCTGCCGGAACCCTTCTTTTCAACAGGGCCGGACGCCTCCAACCTGCCAATCGTCATGTCGACGTCCGTGTCGATCACCGCCGGAACGCCATCCGCAAACGCCATGGAGGGGATAGAGATCGACTGCGCCAGCGCCGCCGGATGCTCCGCTCCCAGCCACTTGTCCATCAGATACGCCTCAGTGTCGCGACGCTCCTTGGGCGTGAGGATGCGGTCGTAATAGACGACCTCGGCTATCGTGACGCCGCCCGCGCCGTCGCCGCCGCCCTTGCGTCCGCCGCCCAGCTTCGTCATGCTACCGTACCAGTAGCCAGAGGGGCGCATCCCCACAACGTAGTACGTGTTCCCGGAGAGGTTGGGGTGGGCCGCACCGTCGCACACATTCCCGTTCACCGTCCAGTACCCGCCGCATACCGCCGAACCGCAGAACGTCATATCCAAGAATCTGCTGGCACTGCTGCTGAACAATTCCCAACCGCCCGTGGAGAACGTGTGGAAACGCGTCCCGTCGTTCGACTTCACCACCATGAAGCCCTCGCGGAAAGGAGCGCTGCTGATCGTCATGTATCCTGCATCGCCCATCTCGTTGTTCGTCCATTGCGTATAATCTGCATATGTGCCGAAGTCGAGCGCGGTCTTGCCTGTGGGAGTGTCATTCACAATCTTTGGGGAACGCCCGTAGATCGTGCCCTTGTTCAGTTCGTTTGTGGCGTAAATCGTCGTGCCATAGTGGTTTGCCCCGCGCGGATCATTCCATTTACAGACGAGCGTGGCGTTGGTCGGGTCGTGCACGAAGGTTTCGGGCTGCGAGGCGTCGAGCCACACTGTGGGCTCGGCCGCCATCTTCTTCTCGACAGGTCCTTCGCTCCGGAAGGACATCGAGCCCCCGTCCACGTTGATGTTCATCCCAGCGGGAGAGAGCCGAGCCACGGAGAGTTCGCCGTCGCCACACTTGGTGAACGTCTTCTGCGACGCAGGAAGCGCGATCTCGCGGATGCCCACATGCCCGTCGGCGACGGTGAGGTTCCCCTCGCCGTTCTTTACAGCCGTCTTCGTGAACGAGCCTAGATCCCAGTCCGCCGCCACATCGGGCGTCTGCCACTTGGCGCGCAGGTACGAGTGGATGTCGCGACGTTCACTCGAGGTGAGCTCCTTCGTGTAGATCAGCACCTCCGCGAGTTCGATGGACCCCACGTTCACCGTTTCCGTCTCGGCGCCGATGAACTCCACGGGCGCGGTCGAATCGAAGAGAGCGCCCGAGACGACGTGAAGGCTGCGCCTGAAGTCGTTGTAGAGCCCGAACGGCAGAGTGCGCGTGCCGTCGTACCAAACCTCGCCCGCCTCAAGGTGCTTTGCGTTGGCGCCGCCCGCGAAGAGCCCCTGGTAGCGGGACGTCGTGACCTGCGCGCTGCGGAGGAATTCCTTGTTCCCCTGCGAATTGCCGACGAACGCGGGCGCCTTCGCGTTCCACGCTCCGAGGTGGCGGAACACGAGGAATATCTCGCGCGCCGCCATGGCGGAGGGGAGCCTGAACGCACTGCCTGCAGGACATTGCACGACGGCAAGGCCGTTCGTGGAGGTGCCGACTACTGGCGAACCGATTGCCGCGGCAGAGACGCTCCCACCGTCGGCGTCGCGCCAAACCGTCACTTTTCCGTCCGCCATGTCGAGAGTGGCGGCCTTCGACGCGTCCAGGTGGAGCGCCGCCCCCGCCGCGATCGAGGGAACGGTGTTGGTGCGCCCGTGCAAAGTGACGTTCGCGTACGCCATGAGCCTCATGTGCCCTTCTGCGCCGGTCTGGAGTTCGGCGAAGTCGAAGTTCACGCCCGCGCTCTTGAAGTAGCCTGCGGTGTTGTTGCTGCCGTAATCGTCGCCCACGCGGAACAACCCCGCGCCGAACACCTTGCCCGCGCCCACTGTGCCGCCGGTTCCGTCACTCCGCGCAGAGACGCGCTGGTAGTTCTGCGCGTGCCACTGCGGGACTGCGTTCGTGAAGTCGTGGTGCGCGATCAGCGTCGGGCCATGGTCGGCCGTGGAGTTCTCCGAAGTGTCGGGCCGCGTCGCCCAAAAGCTCTCGATGCCGCGCGCGTCGTTGATGATGCTGCGTCTTGTAGCTCCGCTATGTCCGCTTATTCTGTGGTAGCGGTCGGCGAATATGGTGCCGAACTTCCAGCCGTTCCAGTAATCCGGGCCTTTCGTCAGCCGTATGGTCTGGACGAAAGGCACCTCGTTCGTGAGATACACGACGGAATTCGTCATGGACCAGCCGGCCGAAGAATCATCGGACTTGTCGTTTGCCGGGTATTGTCCGCCGAGCCAGTTGGCGTCATTCTCCCACACCGGCTTCTCTTCCGTGTTGTTGATCCAGTCAAACACATCCGCGCCGGCTGCAAATGCGATGCACGACACCGCGAAGAGCGCGGCGCACTTCTTCAGAGTTTCTTCGATCATGGCATAATCCTCGCAATTTGTGCTAATATTAAACCATAATCTCATCCCCACGGCAAGTATAAACGCAAACGCCCCCCGCCACGGGGCGCATCTCCGTTTTTCACCTGTATCGGAGATGAACTCCGACGGCTGGCAAATTGGGCTTCGCGCAGACGCTTGCGCGCCCTTCGGGTTCGGCTGCGCCGAATCTCCCCTCCGCTTCGCTTCGGTGCATTCCCGCTCCGCCTGCTGCTTCGCGCGATTTAGCCACCAGCAAATGACAAACATGTTTTTAAGCGGCATCTACGATGCCGAGAATGTGGTATGATTCGCACCATGATTCTACGGGATAATCCAAGGGTGTATGCCATTATGTGGAAAGTACCAACATCATGCGGCGAAGCCGCACTTGAAACCCGATTCCAGCCGAAGTACGTGGTTGAAGTGTGTGAAGCATAAGGCGCAACGGTAGTGAAGCCATTTTGACAACCCTCGGAGTTTGATCGCTGAATCGGCGGGAATGGAGCATGAAAAATTATGGAGATGCTCCTCCCGCAGATCACCAGTCTCGTTCGTTCGGAGAGAGAGGCGCCTTGCGCATGCGGGCCTTCTTCTCGTTCTCGTGGTTGTCGCTGCGCTCCTGGGCCTTCTGGAGAAGCGCCTCAACCTCGCGGTCGGTCTTCTGCTCGTCCGGCTTCGTCTCGGCGTTCTGCTCCTGCTGCTCCTGCGGCTGGTCCTGCTGCTGATCCTGGTCGTTCTGCTGGTCCTGCTGCTGGTCGTTCTTGTCCTGGTCCTTCTTGTCCTGCTGCTGGTCGCTCTGGGACTGCTGCTGGTTGTCCTGGCTCTGTCCGCCCTTGCTGTTGTCCTTGGGCATCAGCTCCTTGATGCGCTGCAGCTTCTCGAGGGCCTCGAGCATCTTGGGGGGGAGCTCCTTCTCCTGCAATTCTATCTGCAGCTTCTCGACCTCGGTGGCAAGGGCGGATATCTGCGCCTGTGCCTCCTTGGTGAACGGGGGCTTGTTGGTGTCGGCTTGGGCCTGCTGTTCGTATGCCTGGGCCCACTGGGGGAAGCGTGCGCGGAAGGCACGGGTGAAATCAAGCGCCTCGGCCTGCCAGGGGCGTCCGTTGAAGGGCTCGAGGGCGATGTAGGCGTTTGTCTGGGAGAGGATGTCCTCGTCGAGGGCGGCGGGCGGCATGACCGTCATCTTCCAGAAGCGGGTGAGCGCCGTCTCCACTCCGGCGGCGGCGGACGCGGCGGATGGGTCCATGTCGGCAAAGAGATCGGCCGTCTTCTTCGCGGCGTCGCGCGAGGACTCCACGTCGCCCACGATGCGCGCGGCCTGCTGCTCGTTGGTGACCGACTGCATCACGCCCTGCTTGACGGGTATCCAGACGTCGGAGAGCTTCTCCATCGCGCGGCCGAGCGCCTCGCTGCGCGCAATCGCGCGCGCCGGCGCGTTCGTGAGCACGCCCTCCCCTTCCCGCATTATGCGCCGCGCCTCCTGCACCGCCCCGCCGAGGAGTCCGCCGGGATCCTGCCCCTGGGCGGACTTGAGGACGGCCTCCACATGGGCGCGTTCGCGGAGTTCGGGAAGCGGGTCGATCGCGCGCGTGAAATTGCGGTTGGCCCTCGGGTCTTCCGGGGACGCGCGCAGCGCGATCTGCATCGCGGCGGCGGCGTCCTCCGCCGCGGCGGCGGCCGATGCGGCGTCTTCGGCCGACGCGGCCTTCATCCGGTCGTGCTGGATTGCTCCGACGACCTCAGCCGCGCGCGCGCCATGCGTTCTGCTGAGCATCAGCGGACGAAGCACGGCGAGGGCGTTGGTGAAGTCGCCGGCGTTGTAGAAATCAAGGCCGTTGTTCCATATCTCGCCGTCGGTGAGGGGCGCGCGCGAGACGTCGCCCTGCAGATTGCCCAACGACGACTCGGCGGCGATGGCGGCGGCGAGCGCTTCTGGGGCGGAGGCCTGTTCAGGCGCGACGGCTGACTGAGAAGCAGATTCTGACTCCGGCACAGAGGCGGATGCGGGAGCCTGCTGCGGCGCGGGCGTCTGCGCGTGGGCGGCGAAGCCGAGGCAGACAACGGCGGCAAGGGCGGCGGCCTTGCGCAGATGTCCGTTGCGTCCGGCGAAGCGTCCGCGGGAGAGGAACGCCGCCAAAAGCACAAGCAGAAGCCCCGGCACAAGGAAGATGCCGAAGCGCTCGGTGGCGCGCATCTCCTCCTCCTCGGCCTGCTCCTTGGCGGCCACCTGGCGGAGGAACCTGCGGTAGATGGCGCCGAGCGTCGTCTCCGCCGTGCCAGCCGTCGCAAGCGGCACGTAGCGTCCGCCGGACGCCTTGGCGATCGCGGCGAGCGTGGCGTCTTCGAGCTTCGTCTTGACGGCGGCGCCCTTGTATTGCTGCACGCCTGTTCCGGCGGCGTCGGGGACCGAGGTCTCGGAGCGGGGGTCGCCGAGGCCGACGGTGAAGACTGGCACGTTGCGCTTTGCGGCGTCCCTTGCGGCGGCGAGCGCGCCGCCTCGCAGATCGCCGCCGTCGGAGATCAGGATCACGGCGTTGTGGTCGTCGGCGGCGGGGTCCAGGGCGTCGAGCGAGGCCCGTATCGCGGAGCCGAGGTCCGTCTCGCCGCGAGGGGCAGACTCCGGAGTGGCGGACTCCAGCGCGGAGCGGAGAAAGGCGTGGTCGGTGGTGAGCGGACAGAGCAGAATGCCCGTTCTGCGGAAGGCCACGAGCGCGCAGCGGTCCCCTTCAAGGGAGTCGATCAGGTCGGCGATGTCCGCCTTCGCGCGTTCAAGGCGGTTCGGGCGGACGTCCGCCGCGAGCATTGAGCGCGACACGTCGAGCGCCACAACGACGTTGCGCGTGCGGGCCTTCACAACCTGCGCGGAGTGCCCCCACTGCGGACGCGACGCCGCGAACGCGACGAGCGCGAGCCCCGCCATCAGCAGCAGCGCCTGCACGTTGAAGAGGCGGGGGTTCTTGGGGACTAAGCGGCCCATGAGCGCCGGAGCCACGAACGCGGAGAGCCTCTTCTCCGCCCTGGCACGGAGGAAAAGCCACCATGCGCCGGCAAGCGGCACGAAAAGCACTAGGGCCAGCATCCAGGGATTCACGAATTTCATACGAGCCTCCTCGAAGCGGACATCTGGAGGGAGACGGCCAGCACCAGCAGAAGCGCCCCCACGAGCAGGAACGGCGCGAAGAACTCGCGCCAGCGCTGGTAGACGGTCTGGTCGAGGGGCGTCTTCTCGAGGGAGTCGATCTCCTCGAGCGCGGCCTTGAGCCCGGCGGAGTCGCGCACGGCGAAGTAGCGCCCGCCCGTCTTCTTGGCGATGGACTTCAACTGCGACTCGTCGAACGAGATGTCGGCATAGGCCACCACCTGCCGCCCGAAGGCGTCGCGCTGGAAGAACGGAGTGCGTCTGGAGTTCGTCCCCACGCCTATGGTGTAGACGCGGATGCCGAGCTTGGCCGCGGCCGCCGCAGCGTCGTCAGGCTCCACGGCGCCGGTGTTCGACACGCCGTCGGAGAGAAGAATGACTATCTTCGTCTTGACGGAGGCGTTTCTGAGACGCGCCAAAGCCGTGGCGAGGCCGTCGCCGACTGCGGTGAGCGTCTCGTCCGGATCTATGGGGTTGCCCTGCGGATCGTAGCTGATGGACGGCACCTCCACGCCCCTTAGGACATGGCGGACGGCCTCGTGGTCGGCCGTGAGCGGCGTGCGCGCGGAAGCGTATCCGCCGAAGGTTATCAGGCCGATCAGATCGTCGGGGCGGGCGTCGACGAACTTTGCGAAGAGCTCCTTCACAACGTCGAGGCGCGTGCGGTATTTGGAGCCTTTCGGCGTGAGGTCGAGCGCCTCCATCGAGCCGGAGACGTCCACCGTCATGGCGATTGCGATGGCGTCCACGCTGCGGCGGTCGGTGGAGAGCGGCTGGCGCGGACGTGCCGCCGCCACTATGAGAAGCGCCGCGCCTACGAGGAACATCCACGGTGCGAGCTCCGCGGCTCGGGCGCGCCACCCGGCCGTCTTCGCGGGAAGCCGCCTCACCGGGGCGAAGCGAATCCCCGCGCGGCGGCCGCGGCGAAGCATGCGCCACGCCGCCACGGCGAGCGGCAACACCATTAGAAAGCACCAGGGCCAGGCGAAGTTCATGACCGGCCTCCTTCTTCCGTCCGGGAGCGTCCGGCGGCGGACGCGGCTGTCTGCGCGGAATCTGTGTTAAGGTAGTCGCGCGCCTTGTCCGTGGCGGAGTCCGCCATCTCGGGCGTGGCCTCCACTCCGGCGAACTTCACCATGTCGGCCGACTCCAGGAACTGGCGCAGCTCCGCAATCGCGGCGCGCGAGAAGAACGGCGAGTCCTGCGCCGCGCGAAGGAACTCCTCCGTGGTCAGGTGCGGCGCCTTCACGCCATGCTGACGCTGAATGTAGCGGCGCACCACCATCGTGAGCTCCACGTAGAAGTCCTTGTAGAATCCGCGCCCGGGAAGCCCCTTCGCCAGAAGCTTGTTGAGCTCGTACAGCGCGCGCTGGATGGGGCTTAGGCGATGCACGCGCACGGCCTCGCGCACACGCTTCGCCGCGATCCAGAGCCCCCACACGGCGAGACACACCGCCGCGAGGGCGAGCAGAAGCCATCCCACGAGCTTCCAGCTGAGCGGCGGCAAGTCGCGCTTCGGCGCAATCTCCATCTCGCCGGTCACAGGATCGCGCGCGGCGGGCGGAGCGAAGAGGACGGGCGCGGTGGCGAAGCCGGCGACCGCGAACGGCGCCAGACGGTAGCGCCGCGCTCCGGGCTTTGGCACGAGACGCCAGCGCGAAACCGTGGTCACTGAGCCGTCTTCGGCCTTCACAGGATCTTCGGAAAAGTCCTCGGCCACGGAAAAGCCGTCGAAGCGGTCGCGCAGATCGGGAAGCACCGCCTCCACTCCGGACGGCGCGACGAGAGTCACCGTCACGAAGAAGTCCTTGGCTATGTCAACCGTCTCCGGCTCGGCCTCAACCTTAACGGACACGCCGTCCTTTCCGAGGTCGGCCACCTGCCCCGCCTCAAGCGGCAGCAGTCCCGCCATCCCCAGAAACCAGAAGCCAGAAACCAGAAACCTGGAGCCAGAAACCAGAAACCCTTTTTTCATCGCTTGCTGGCCCTCCTCTTGAAAAGCGCCCTCACGGACTGTATGTACGGCCGGTCCGTGGCGACGGGGACGGTGTCGATTCCCGTGCGGGCGAAGAAGCGGTCGCGGGAGTCCACGGCCTCGCGCGCCGTGGCGGCGAACGCCTCGCGCACGCGGCGGTCGGACGTGTCCACAAGCACCAGCTCGCCGGTCTCGGGGTCCTCCAGCTCGGCGAGGCCTGCGTTCGGCAGCTCCATCTCGGCGGGGTCGGACACCGGCACGCAGATCACGTCGTGGCGGCGGGCCACCACGCGCAGCAGCTTGCGGTAGGGATCGCCGGAGTTCTGGAAGTCGCTCACGAGGAACACCACGGCGCGGCGCTTCTGGACCCCGTTTAGGAACTTGAGGGCGCCGGCGATGTCGGTGCCGCCGGTGGCGTCGTCTTCAGCGGCCAGCACCTCGCGCACCAGGCGCATCACAGGCTGGCGGCCTTTGCGCGGGGGAAGGTACTTGACGATCTTGTCGGAGAATAGTATGAGACCGATCTTGTCCTGGTTGCGTATCGCCGTGAGCGCCAGGAGCGACGTGACCTCCGCCGCGAGCTCCATCTTGGAGCGTTCCACACTGCCGTAGCTCTGCGAGCCCGAGACGTCCACCATGAAGAGGACCGTCAGCTCGCGCTCCTCGCTGAAGCGCTTGATGAAGGGTTCGCCTGTGCGGGCGGTGACGTTCCAGTCGATTGTGCGGACGTCGTCGCCCGGGACGTACGGGCGCACCTCGTCGAACTCCACACCCTGCCCCTTGAAGGTGGAGTGGTAGTCGCCGCTCAGGCGGTCGTCCACGAGGCGGTTGGTGAGGATCCTGATCTTCCCCACCTTCGCCATTAGCTCTTTTACATCGATCATGGCGAAGTAGGCGCTCTCACGGCACGGGGATCACGCTCAGGATCTTGTCGATGATCTTGTCGCTAGTGACGTTCTCGGCCTCGGCCTCGTAGGTGAGCAGGATACGGTGGCGGAGGACGTCGTGGACGATCTCCTTCACATCCTGGGGCGTCGCGTAGGCGCGGCCGTGGAGGAGCGCGTTCGCACGGGCGGCCTTGTTGATGGCGAGTGTGGCACGGGGCGACGCGCCAACCTGGATCTGCTCGCGCAGCTCCTCCAGGCCCTTGACGCGCTCCGGCTCGCGCGTGGCGAAGACGATGTCGAGGATGTAGTCGCCCACCTTCTCGTCGCAGTAGACCTCGTTGAGGGCGGAGCGGAGGGCGGCAATGTCGTCCGCCGACGCCACGGGCGCGGCCTCGGGCGTCTCGGCCTGCTGGGCGAATCGCTCCATGATGCGGCGCTCGTCGCTGCGGGAGGGGGTCTCCACGAGGCACTTGAACATGAAGCGGTCGACCTGCGCCTCGGGAAGCGGATATGTTCCCTCCTGCTCGATCGGGTTCTGCGTGGCGAGGACCAGGAAAGGCTGCGGCAGCGGGTACGTCTCCTCGCCGATCGTCACCTGCTTCTCCTGCATGGACTCGAGAAGCGCGCTCTGCACCTTGGCGGGAGCGCGGTTGATCTCGTCGGCGAGGAGCAGGTTCGTGAACACCGGGCCCTTCTTGGGGGTGAACTCGCCCGTCTTAGGGGAGTAGACGAGCGTGCCCACCACGTCGGCCGGCAGAAGGTCCGGCGTGAACGAGATGCGCTTGAACTCGAGGCCGAGGGCCTTGGCGAGCGTGTTCACGCTGAGCGTCTTGGCGAGGCCGGGGACGCCTTCGAGCAGGATGTGCCCGTCCGACACGAGCGCGAGCACCAGGCGGTCGATGAGCTTCTCCTGGCCCACGATCACACGGCTCACCTCGTCCTTGATCTTCTTGACGAGCTCGCCCTGCGCGGCGATGCGGTTTGTTGCATTTGAGAGATCCATCTGTCTGTTTCCTCCGTTTGAAAAGAACGCTGATATTGTAGCGCGGACGCGTGCGAAAATCAAGGGTCCGCAGACGCCAATCTCAAAAACTTAATGAAGCGTTAATAATGGGTCGTAGGCGGCATTGCCGGCAACCCTCACGCGCACAGTTGTGTCGTCCTTGGTCGCCACATACCCCTGGCGAATGCGCACATGCTCGGCAACCCGCGCCACGCCTCGCCTTTCACCAGAAACTTTCTCTCAATTTCCAAGGACATAACCTCTTTCTCTCCTGTTTTCAGACCTCGGCCAATCAAAAAACGGATGGACGGCAAGGTTGTTGTTCTTGTAGCGGTGGTCATCCGTGACTTCGCGATGGTTACGAATCCCACATCCGATGCAATTCGGGAAGTCCACTTCCCATATTGCATAAATCCAACAGATGTGTTATACTTTGCGCCATGAAAATCAAAAGGCACATAGAAACTGCAATCAGGGCGGCTTTTCAATGTTATCCTGTCATCACGATAACGGGACCAAGGCAATCCGGCAAGACAACACTTGCGAAGATGCTTTTTCCGGACAAGCCCTACCGTTCGCTGGAAGATCCTGACATTAGACGTGCTGCGGCAACCGACCCGCGTACGTTTCTTGCCGCATTTCCGGACGGAGCCGTCCTCGATGAAGTGCAACGTGTACCCGACCTTCTTTCCTACATTCAGGGAATTGTCGATGACAAGCGAAAGAACGGTCTTTTTGTTCTTACTGGTTCCAGCAATCTTCTTCTGATGAAGAGTGTCAGCCAGACTCTCGCCGGAAGATGTGCCGTTTTCACGCTTCTTCCATTCAGTATAAGCGAAGCAACGGGAATCATCGAGAATGCAAATGCCATGTCTTGGATTCTTCGTGGCGGGTATCCACAATATCTCGTCAACCGGGGAGAAATTCCAGCTTTCTTTGCGAACTATGCCACCACATACGTGGAACGCGATGTTCATCAACTTCTGAACATCAAGAACGCAACTCTTTTCAGTACATTTCTCCAACTTGTCGTGGGGCGCATCGGTTCCATTCTCGATGTCACATCCCTCTCGAACGATTGCGGCATCTCCACGAAAACGGTAGCGGAATGGCTTTCCATCCTCCACACTTCGTACATCTGCTTTCTCCTGCCGCCATGGTACGAGAACAGAGGGAAGCGTCTCGTAAAATCTCCAAAGGTCTATTTTTACGATACCGGACTCGCCTGCGCATTGGCGGGAATCAACACCGCAGAACAGCTGATGCACGACCGTCTGCGCGGCGGCCTTTTCGAGAATCTCGTCATTCTTGAAAGGATGAAGCAGTCGTATAATGCAGGCAAGCGTCCCGACCTCTATTTCTACCGAGACTCCAATGGTGTCGAGGTCGATTTGGTCGAACACGTCGGGAGAAAACTCTTTCCGACGGAAATCAAGTCTTCTGCTACGTTCAATCCCGACTTCTGCAAAGGGCTTGCAAAGTTCGTCGAGCGATATTCGGACAAGTGCGCCCCCCCCTCCGTCGTGTATAGCGGCACAGAAGCCTTTTCCTACAAAGGCGTTTCCGTCGTGCCGTTCGACGCGATGTGATCGGAACCTTACCCTCATTCAGACTTCACGCCCGTACCGATGCCGATTTCGTTCCGCCGCTCTTCCGTAACCTTGCCTGTGACAGACGGATCAAACAGCTCCCTCGCTCCACTCCGAAAACGGATGGCGCACAGGCTCGGCAACCCCGCGCCACGCCTCGCCTTTCACCAGAAACTTTCGCTCAATTTCTAATGACATGAACGATCTAATTTCTTATGAAAGCACTTCGCCGGGCATCTTCTGATACCAGACCTGCGTCTTGTACACGACTACTGTCATCGGCCCGGCCTTGATCGTCACGAATCCGTCCGCGTCGGGCTTCACATAACCGATCTGCGAATACTGCTGCCCGCCTGGCGTCTTGCAGAACGTCATCCAGTAGTCCGCCTTCGCCGCCAAAGCGGCGACGAACACCATAAGCATCAGAATCCTTCTCATCCATTCACCTCGCTTGCCTATAAGTTGAATGGTTGAAAAGTTGAAAAGTTCCATGACAACTTATCCTCATTTACATTCCCGTGCGAAGCGCGGGCTGTGGACTAACCACTTACTAACGCATTCTCTACAAGGGTTGTACGTTCTGTCATGATGTTGGCGGCGTCCACCACCGCATCGAAATAGCCATCAGCCTCCACGGCTGGCGAAAGGTGACCGGAATAGACGAGTGCCGTGCGTACCGACACATGACGTCCGATGCCCAGCCGCTTCACCTTCTCGGCGACTTCATCGATTACCTCTCTTCCGATCTCTCGACGCCTCTTGATCTCCACTACCCAGACCGTACGCCGCGTCTGGATCAGAAGGTCGATCTGGCAGCCTTCGCCACGCGAATGTGCAGCACGGTGGTACGGCGCGGCGGAGACAAGAAGAGACCGCTCCAGACCCAGCCGCCGCAGAAGTCCGGCTATGTTGTTCAACATAAGGCACTCAAACTGAAATCCGAGTATCGATTGCCATCCGGGCAACTGCTCCAGATCAGTGAAACGGAAAAGTCCCTTCTCTATCAAATCCTTGTTCGGGGCGATGTACTTGATGTAGAAACGCGTATAGTTGTCTGAGATGCGATAGCGGAACAGGCGCGAACGGGCGCCAGTTTGTGGATTTACGCCACCATCGCGTGCGATAAAACCCGCCAGTTTCAGTTCTTCCAGGTCTTCCAGAAAATGTCCGTTGTTTTCCACGCCCAGCATCTCCGCCAGTTCCTTCCCACTGAAAGAACCGCTCCCGAGACATTCCAGTATCCGCCGCTTGATCGTCCCCTTCCCCTCGAACACGTCGGTGAAAATGTCGTCGAACTCGTCAACCAGTACACCGCCAGGCGTAAAGCAAAGCGCCTTCAGATTCTCCGCCGACGAAAGCCGTGGATTCATTAGCTCCAGATATTTCGGCACGCCCCCCGTCACCGAGAGGACATCGAACATGTCGCTTGCGGCGGTACGCGCGGCACGCTTCCCCCAGAACCGGACGCAGTCGCGCAAGGGTAGTTCGCCGACAAGAAGATTGAGCGTAGGGCGTCCGACGAAGGCCTTGTTCCGCAGGATGTTCTTCGTTATCCACGTCGAAACGCTGCCGCAGACCACGAGCATGAGACGCTTGTGTTTTTTAAAGCGGTTGTCCCATGCATACTTGAGTTCGCCTGGATAGTCGGGATCATATTTGCCCATCCACGACACTTCATCCAGAAACACCACGGTCCGCTCGTTGTCCGTGATCACGCCGTCAAGCCTGGCAAATGCATCGAACCATGACGCCAGTGGACGTAACGGCACGCCCGTCTGCTCGGAAAGCTGCCGGGCAAAAGCGGTCAGCTGCTTCTGGTTGGAATCTGCCTCGCGCGGTGACAATCCCTCAAGCTTGATGAAGCGCACCTTGCTCCTACGGGCAAACTCCTCAATGAGCGTGGACTTGCCGATGCGGCGGCGTCCGCGACACGTGACAAGGGACGCAATCGGACTCACCAGTTGCGCATCAAGCTGCTCTAAGATCTCTTCGCGACCGTAAAACATGGTTGTTTCTCCATTTGTCGCGTGAAATTATCCCATATTCAGCGGCTGAAGTCAACCGAAAATGGGCGTGAAACATGCATTTGCAGATTTCACGCCCGTTTTAGGCATGTCGGTTTTGGGCGTGAAACGTGTATTTTCAGACTTCACGCCCGTACCGGTGCCGATTTCGTTCCGCCACTCTTCCGTAACCTTGCCTGTGACAGACGGATCAAACAGCTCCCTCGCTCCACTCCGAGAACGGATGAACGGCAAGGTTGTTGTTCTTGTAGCGGTGGTCGTTCGTGACTTCAAGCCCGATCCAGTCCGGCAGGGCGACGACGGTCTTCCCGTCCAGCAGCTCGATCTCCGCCGTGACAAGAGGCGCGTTCGAGCCGAAGTATTCATCCACTTCCCACACCAGCCCCGGCTCAGCGGCGGGGATGCGATAGCGGTTCTTCTCCACGAGATTCCCGCACATCGCATCAAGGATCGCCTCGGCGTCGGCAGGTGGAATCGGATACTCGAACTCATGGCGCACAAGCCCTACCGCGCGATCTTTCAGCGTGATGAACGCGGCATCGCCGGCAACCCTCACCCGCACCGTCGTGCCGTCCATAGTCGCCACATACCCCTGGCGAATGCGCACATGCTCGGCAACCCCGCGCCACGCCTCGCCTTTCACCAGAAACTTTCTCTCAATTTCCAAGGACACGATTCAACTCTTTACCGAGGTATACCAGCAATGGCCTGCCCCTCGTCATTTGTACATTCCTCATTCACCGTCTCCGTGGCGGCAGGCAATTCAAGATACTCCTCAAAAGTCCGCTGAAGCACTTCCTTGGGAATAAGCAGACGCTTGTACTGTGCCACCATGACCGGACTCATCGCACGCGACATGGCGTACTCGACCACAATGCGGTTCGCGTCGCGGCAAAGGATTATGCCGATGGACGGATTCTCGTTCTCCTTCTTCACATCACGGTCAAGCGCCTCAAGATAGAATTCCAGCTGTCCCAGGTCGGACGGTCTGAACTTGCGCGTCTTCAACTCGAACGCGACAAGACATTGTAGTCCGCGATGATAGAAAAGCAAATCGGAATGAAAATCCTCTCCGCCAACAGGAAGCGTGTACTCCTGATCGACGAAGAGAAAATCTTTCCCCATTTCAAGGATGAAGTCCTTTATGTGCGAGACTATTTCGCGGCGCAACTTTGACTCCCGGTGTCGTTCCGGCAACGCAAGATAGTCAAGAAACGCCCGATCCTTGATGACAACCGGCGCCGTCGGATAAAGCTCCTTTAACTTCTTCGAATAGTTCTTCTTGTCACCCCCCAGCAAGGAAGCATAGGCGTCATGTGCGAGCGCCTGTTGCATTTGCTTATATGTAAGCCGTTCCCGAAGCGAATAGACAATGTAGAACAACATCTCCTGCGCGTCTGTACAATGTGACGCGATAAGCATCAAGTTGGAAGATGAAATGCTAAACAGTATTTCAGGGACACTTTTTCCAAACGCCGTCTGGAAAATGTTGTCACCATTGGAAACTGCGTTCATTGCTCCACTTACTGCCGCTAATGCTCGTTTTGACTTGTCGCTTGGCTTGTCCAGACTTTTTCCAGATGGCATCTGGAAAAAGTTGATGCTCTTTGCCAAGATAGATTTATGGCGCTCAATAATGCCTAGGAAAGCCTCACTGGAAAATGTGTCATACAAGAGCGCCATGTTGTAGAGATTGCTTTTTCCGTACCCGCGCAACTCGGGTTTGTTGCGCTTGATGTAGTCCGCGAGCCGGCCAACAACGGCAGTGCTCCAGCTGCCGGAATGGATGCGCGGCGACAGGAATGCGCCAATCTCCCAATACGTGAGCAGACTCTCGACGTTGACCGACATCAATGCCCGCGAGCGGTGCGTCGTAATGATGTCCAAGATGGTGGCGAAATCTTTTTCGTCCGTCTCGCCCTTTTGGATTTGTTTGACTGCCATTAGATTCTCCTGCTGCCAGATTCTGTCTCGTCTTTCAAGTTCACGGAAATATTATACCATTTTCTCTCACATTCCGCGCCCGCGCTCCCCGAACCATCCGGAGCATACCCACGGGCACGTCACGCGAATAGGTTACCATCTTCCGAACCAGATTCCTAGATGTGAAACTGTAAAATAATTGTAACAATTCCAATACATCTCCGGCACCACCCGCGCCGAGAGAATCATGCTCCTACGATCTGGTGGGACGCTTTCGCCGAACGTGGCGGAGGATTGCAGCATTGCCCTCATTCTTCCTTGCCTTGAGAATTCCCGCGGAGGACACAGAGAGCCGTTTCCGTCCGCGCCTGTGAGGCGCCTTTCAAGCCTCACGTATTCCGCTACTCCACCACTCCTGCTCCACCAATGGGGTCAGACCCTCGCCCCCTTCTTACCAGTTCCCGGCGCCCCCTGTAGGATGACATTCTTCTTGCTCTTCAGCAACTTCGTGGTCTGTGCGATCATCTTCGTGCCCTCTCTTGCGGTTAAAATACTTTCGATCGTCCCTCGAATCTCGGGATTGTTAATTCGGCAAATCCCCTGCTGCAACTGATACTGGAACCGTTCCGATTCCGTTAGCTCGTAGAACTCCGCGACATCCGCCACGGGATTCGTCTCATCGTAGGTTATCTGCAGTCTTTCAAAATCTGCCTGGAGATCAGCTCGCGACGAGCTTGGAACCGGCGTTACTCCAATCCTTGCCAGCGCCACCGCGTCATGCCCTTGGCAGATCAGCACCCAATCCCCCTTCTCCATTTGATGACCGCCACAGATCACTATCCGCTTTTCCTTGAGCAGCGAATAGAAGTCGGGCATCCCACGCCCCCAATTACATCCAAGTTTCCAGTAGTTCATAAATCCTTCCTCGCACCCATATGTTTAGATTGTCGCCAAGACACGCTTCTTATCGAAAAACTCTTACGAATAAATGCGTCTTGACCAATGTGGAGAAATGTTCGAGTCATATTAAAGGCAATAATCTTATGAACCCAAAATTCAATGCGCTTCTTCGTCATCTTTTTACCCCAGCAATCGCAGCAATTTAACTCACATGCCTACGACGCTTCCCATCTCCAAATTTCCTTCCTTCAAAAACTATGTCACACTTCTTGCCCAAACTCTCCAGTAAACTTTTATACATATACCACAGAGCGAAATCCAATGGAACACGAACTTTCTTATTTTGAGCTTTCAACAAATCCTTATTCATGAGTTTAAGCAATCTATCCCAAAAAGGTCTCTCCACATTTCGACGTTCAGGAATCGTAGCCCATGAGCAAAAAATGCTTGTTATCTTACGTAAATCTTTTGCCGACAAATTCTTAATGCTCTTATAAAATGGGCTTACTTTTATGTTTTGCAAGACTGGATCAAGACAAGGATCAAGCTCTTGCTGCAAAAGCTCTTTAATACACGATACAGGATCGTCCTGCAATCTCTTAACCATCTTTTCCGTTTTGACTCGCAACATCACAGTTCGCTTCTTTTGTAATGTTTCGCAAAACAAAGACTTTAAAACCTCATAATAATCATCCTGCTGCCACTCACCAGCGTAGAATGAACCCGAATTCCGCGATGCTATTTGCTCGCCGATGCTCACATTAGACTGGAGAACATCCTCAAATGCTCCCTTGCTAAGAGCAAGCTCAATATATTCTTTACAACTCTTCAGGAAAGATCGTGGTGAATCCGACAAAAGCCGCTGAGACACCAACTGTCCAAGAACCGCAATTGAATGCATGAAATCTCTAGCGTCAAATATTTTGGCATTCTCTAAATCACCTTTTAAATGAACTACTGCACGATCCAGTTCTTGTTTGTCAAGCTCCCACCATTGCAACAGCACTCTCCATGACGGCGGATCTTTCTTCGGCAAGAACCATGAAAGCAACAATACCGTCTCCTCAATATCTTTGCAACTCACATTACGAAACATCAACATTGCTTTCAAGAGCCCTATAGGCAGCGACAAGTATTCATTCGCATTGCTCCACACAGGACGACGGATACCATGTCTTTCTAGAAACTCAGTAAATGTTGACGAACCCTTTTCTGGGATAATTCCCAGGTCTTTTGGCTTAAGCTTATTAACCAGTAGCTCATAATCAAGCAAAAGGAACATACGCACGAATAATCTTGCATATTCGTCGTTCCGCTTGGCGACTTTAGGCAACCGCCTAAACCAATAGTCGGAGTCTCTACAAGCATGCTTAAATGCTCTATAATTGCATGCGTCGTCAACCGCCCTAAAGTCTTTGATAAGCGTAACCCTTTGATCCATCAAATAATTACGTATCGATTCACAATGCGCATCATCAACCAAGATGCCGAACAAATCATCAAAGTTCTCAACCAGAGCAAGCGTTTGACCGATCACCTTTTCCTTCTGCTTTTCATACCCTTGAACATAAAGTCCCCTGTTTTCATCCGTTTGATCGATCCACCGTTCTGCAAGGATCTTCTCGTCACCGACAAGAATTATCTTGGTTCCGTCAGCTAAAAGCTTGCTAAAATAGCCCAACAGCTCTTCTATCCTAACCACCGCCCGCTCAACGTCATCAAAGACAATCACATCACAACGGACATTTAACCGCTTGGGAACAAGCTTTTCAAGCTGATCAAAGTGAGCCTCTGCAGATAAACCCTTTGTCCCTTTAGCGCAGCTCAACGTTCCAACAAAAGGAGAAACCACAGAAGATACGCACTTCGCGACTGTCAACACCTTCGCCGTGGTTGGATAAGCCTCCTCGAAAACTCGATGTTTGATTTCTTCAATTGTCGCGGCTCCGTTAACCGAAACATACACCCACTTCTTTTTTTCTCGAGTTTTCGACGCCTCCATCCACTTTGAAATCAACGTCGTCTTCCCACATCCCCACAGCCCTGAAATTAGAACTGCAAAATCAGCATTGGACATCCCAATGTATTCGTTCAGATATTCCTCAACAAACGCATTCGGATTCTTTGGAGGCCGCAACACCACTTGTTTATCCTCACACCTAGGTTCTTTTGTTGTCATCCTCATTTTTGTTGTCATCCTCATTTTGTCTTGTATACGTGGCTAAAACATCATACAACAATCCTCGCTTCAATCTTCCGCTTCACCGCGTCGAGCGCAGCGGTTGCGTCGGCTTTCAAATTGCGGGCTTCGGTGCGAATGGATGATGCCATAGATGCGATGCGGTCTTGCACGGAGCGCGGCGGAATCGGAACTGGCAAGGACAAGACATCTTCCAACTGAACGCGCGGCAGGGTGTTGCCCGTCATCAGCAATGTCATCACCCTCGCGACTTGCATCAGGCGCAAATAGACAATCAAATATTCCGCAGAAACGCCAGTAGGTATCAGCGGGAAAAATTCCGTAGAGGCAGCACCATCAAAATCAGACAGCCAGACTTTGTTAAGGTATGGACGCAGTTTCGGGAACAGAATTTCACCTTTTTGGAACAGCACGGCAGTCGATATTGATTCTTTATCATTAGTTAAACAATACGATCCGTCCTCACCATTGATATTCTCCAACCCGACATACGTCAACCCGTCCAACGAATCAGTCTGCCGGCGATCCACGTCTACAATCTCATTTAGCCGCAATACCTCATACATACCAGCGCGAACATTCTTGTAAAACTGTCGCCGCATGGACTGATATGCGATGGAATCAAGACGACCATTATGGACTTCCCTCGCTGGCACGGTGAAGATGCGCGAGGAGAGCGAAGTGTCGGGCTTGGGGAGTTTGGCGATACCGAGCTCTTTCAGCACCATGTCGTCGATGGTGGCAAGAAGCTTTGTCGCATTTTCGTCCGCCGCGCGTTTTGCCGCGTATGCCGCGTCAAGTTCCGCCACCAATTGCCTTTGCACATCAGGCGGTGGGACTGGAACTTGAAGGTTCATCAATTCATTTGTATTGATGCTTTGGACTGTTGCGCCGCTTTTGCACAACAACGGTAACAATCGCTTGCCAAGCAAATCAAAATATGCTCCCAAGTAGTCAACCGACACTCTGCTGTCAGGGAAGAATGCCTTTATGTCTTGATTTATCGCCGCCCGCTTGTAGGTAACCATAACAGGAAGCGAATGCTGAAGTATTCCACTTCTACTCACCATTAGAAGAGCTGGTTTATCGACTACATACGTTGTCGCTTCCTTCGCTGCCAACTCAGTAATGTGATCCTCTGAATCATCAAACCTGAATTCCTTGAAGTCTTTAGCTGAAACCCACGGAAGAGTGCCTCCCCAATACTCACCGTTAATTGTCGAGGGCGTTCCTCCCGTCTTAAAGTACGCAAGCGACAATAACTTAACGCAGGGATAAGGAGACTCGATGCGTATACTGGCCAGAGCGTAATGGTATTCTGGATCAAGACGCTTTCCAGCCACCGTTCGTGAATGTGATATAAAGACCTTACTCATCGCGGTGCCTCTTACTACATTTCATCTCCCCGCACGATTCGGAATTGACAGCACCTTGCGCAACTGCGCCTTAAGCTGTTCAAGAGGCGGCAGCCCAAGGCGATACGTGGAGACGCCAATTGGCTTGTTCAGATCGGCGAGGGAATATTCCGCCACGACATCGTTTCTGGACTTGCAAAGCAATATGCCTATCGTCTTGCCGTCAATCTTGGACTTGACCTGACGGTCCACCGCCGTCATGTAAAAACCAAGCTGACCAAGGTCTTTGGGATGGAACTTGCCCGTTTTGAGTTCAATGACGATATAACGGTGAAGCACGACATGGTAGAAAAGAAGGTCAAGCTCGAACTCGTCTCCCCCCACCTCAATCGTCAAGCCCTTGCCGACATAGGAAAAGCCCGCACCAAGTTCAACCATGAACCGCGCGACCTTGTCGACAAGCATTGCGCGGAGCCTGTTCTCCTTTGTCCTGCCCGTTGCAGGAAGGAAACCAAGGTCATACTCGCCCTTCAATGTCTGCTCCGCCATGTCCGAATCGGCGGGTGGCATCAGGTTCTTGAAATTGGTTATCGCCGTTCCGTGCAAATCAGCCGCGCCAAGTTCGATCTGATGCACCATGACATTGCGCGACCACCCGTTTTCCAACGCAAGGGCGGCGTATGCAATGCGGTCGCCGCGAGACTTCAGGCATTCCAGCAATGCGATGTGATGATACCACGGCAATTGTCCAAGCGGCGCTTGGACAATTTCTCTCCGAGTCCACGCCTCGGCAAACTGCCGCATATACATAAGGTTGGAACGCGACCAGCCCTTCATGTCGGGAAATGTCGCCTTCAAGTCTGCCGACATTCGCTCGACGACCTTGGTTCCCCAGCCCTCGTTATTCTGCTTCTCAAGAATCTCGTGCCCGACATCCCAGTAAAGCAATGTCTGCTCGGAATTGACCAGCATGGAAGCGCGTATGCGCGAGCGTTGGATGCGCTCTTTGATTGAGGTCATCCACTTTTCGTAGTCGTCAATCCCGAAGGCTTTTCCCATGCCACGACTGATTGCGCACACACTGTGTGCGCAATTGGCATTATGTTTTGCGCCTGTCTTCTTCATGACTCCGCCTCTTTCTTTATAAAGTCGGCAAGAGCCACACCTATTTCGTCAAGCTCGTTGACCTTCGTGGGCTTGCCAGTCGCGTCAAAACCAATGTCTTCGGCAATCGCCATGAAGATTTCTTCGTCCGGCAGCAATTCGCCAACCTTGTCGGAATATTGCCGTTCCAATTCTTCGCGAAGTTCGGCAGTGGATTTTTCTGCTTCGGCTGCAATCTCCGCGTATGCGGCCTTGTAGTCAGTATTCGCCTTGCGCTCCTTTGCGGCAAGCGCGGCGAATTCCGACTTGTGGTCAAGGTCGGAAACCGCAGCTTTGCGCTTATTATCGATTTCGGCAAGTCGCTCCACAAGTCTGCCCTTTTTGGCGATCCCAGACTGAAGCGACAATTTCGCATCGCGGATACGTTGCGATGCCTTGGCTGAGCGTTTGCGGAGAAAGAGGACGCTTGACTTGACTCCTGCCCCCGTGCTCATGAACGTTGTCTGCGGCAAAGAAACAACGGCCAGTATCCTATATTTCTCCATCAACCAGTTCCGCACATACTGCATTGAGGCATTCGTCAGTATCCCATCAGGAATGACAATGGCAAGATAGCCACCTTCCGCCAAAAAGTGCCAGCATTGTTCAATGAAGAGGACTTCGGATGCAACACCAGGCCTTTGTGCCGCTTTCGACTTAGGATTTAGCCAGTCAACGCCACGTACTGACAAGCTATAAAGATTTAGATAGGCGTGTTCGGTCTGGCGTATGGTTGAACCAAATGGGGGATTCGTTATGATGAAATCGAACGGTTCAAGAAAACCTCTGTTCCATGTCTTAGAAGCAATATCACCAATGGGCAGTAGTCCATCAGATGCCACTACGTTCGTGTGCCCATCATCATGGATGATCATGTTCATCTTCGCCGTGCGGGCGATCTGCTCGTTGATTTCAATGCCAAAAAGCCTTTTCTCCGCAAAGTCGTGCCAGCTCTTATAGCATCCTGGCGTAGAGGCACCGTAACGTTTCTCAGCCGCCTTGCGTACTTTGTCCAACGCGTGAAGAAGGAAACCGCCAGAACCACAGGAGGTGTCAAGCACACGACTTTCGCTCTTGATCGGCAGAACATCGACAATGAACTTCACGACGGCACGAGGCGTGAAGAACTGTCCGAAGTTTCCACGAAAGAACGACGTCATGAACGTCTCGAAAGCACGTCCTTTCGCATCAAGGTCTGTCGCCGAAAGATTGACGTCCTCAAGGTACGACACGACTGTCTTGACTTTTGTCGCAGAAAGACGAATGTCATCCTTGAATACTTCAGGCGCCTTCTTGCGCCCTTCTTCATAAAGGCGTTTAAGCCGCTTCAGCAGAGCATCGTTGGTCTGCTCCATCGTACCCTCGTCGATGACTTGGAAATCGTATGGCTCTCCATCGTCGCGTTCCTTGCGCTCGTCCCATATCTTGCAGAAGACCAACTTGTCAAACTCGTCAAAGGCGTCCGAAGGATTCAACTCGCCACCGCCCCAAAGTGCTTGATGCGCCTGCGCGAAACGATGCGTAAGCTCATCTTCGGCTACTGTCTTCAATGGGAAATGCTTCTGCCCGTCACGTCCTACCCCGCCATTGACCGCATAACGGTATTTCGCAATCCCAGCCTCGCCAAATCTCGGAATGTCGGCAACGGTCCGGCGTGCCTTAGGCTTCTCCGATGGAACTTCATAATACTCATTCTTGATTCCAGAAGTCGTCCAGACGTATTTCGCGCCCTCTGCAACCGCGTATGAAAATGCCTGTTCTACAGCTTGACGGAATTCTGCTTCGCTGACCTGTTCCTTTTTGCATTCGACAATCGCAAGGGGCTTTTCGTGCTTGGCATCGGCATACACCTCAATATCGGCCTCACGAAGAGACGATCCCATGGTAACAGGCGCAAAAAGGCGAATGTTCTCATCTGGATAACCATATTGGATCACGAGTGCAAGATACGCCTTCGCCTCTACAATCGCCTCTGGCTTCTTGAAATCACGCGATATTCGATGCTTCAGATATTCAATCCGACCACCGTCTTCACTTATGCGAACAAGTTTCTTTGCCTTCCCTTGTTCGATAATGTCATCTGGCTTGCTTTTGCGGTCCTTTTTCATTCAGACAACCTTTCTGTCAAACGTCATCAAATCTCTCCGTGAACACCTTGGGCGCAACCCGGCTCTTCGATGACAATTTTGTGGTCAAAATTTTTGACCGCAAATCCTCAACCTCACCCGAAGTCAACTCAAACACATAGTCCACCGGAAACTTATCCCGGTTGTTCCGCACGGCTTGATTGACACGTTTCATCTCGACTCCGTACAGGGCCGCCACGTCAACATCGATGATCACAGACGTATCGCGAATGCAGACGATTCGTTGCTGGACATCCGAGTAGGATATCAAGCTACCATGCGCAACTGTCGCAACTTCTTCCAGATTCTGCTCCTTGTTTGCCACTGCTCATAATCATCTTTCGTTTCGCCGCATAGTATACCATATTTCAGACGAGTTGCGGTCCTGACAAACACGTCCATCTCGTCACGGCCTCAGTTCGGGACCTCGGCTTTCTTGACAATCCATATGCCGCCCTAACTCCTACCTTCGCGAACAATCGGCTTTACATGGCCACTTATCGGTTTTACATGGTCACTTATCGGTTTTACATGGTCACTTCCTGCCTTTACATAGTCACTTACGCCAGTTCTCTCCTTCACTTCCGAACTTCTCTCCTTCACTTCCGTGGCATTTCCTTAAAGCGTTGCCCATATGATAACAGATGTTGCCGAAAAAGCAACAATATAAGTTCGCTAAAATGACGAAAAGAACTGGCGGTGCCGTTTTGGCGGCTCGCCGAGGACGGCTCGCCCTACCTTTTGGGTCGGCGGCCACGGGGTGACCGCCCTACCGGAACGACCTGCCGCGCAAGGTGCCGCGGCGGGCCTATGCCTGTTTCGATCTATCGAGATCCCTTCTCCTGTTTTATAATTGAGGTAGTATAACACATTTTCGTAGGTCATGGTTGATAATTCGTGATTCGTGCGTATATCCGTGCGGCCGCAACAAGTTGCAACCCTCCCACTGATAAAATTGGCAAAACAGTTTTTCTCACTCACATTCAAAACACATCACTGTGAGAGCCCGTCCGCGAGAGCGTTAGAACAAGAGTGGTTTCTGTCTTGAAGTAGATTAACACCCAATCTGGTTCAATGTGGCAATCTCTATGCCCCTCATATTCCCCGTGTAGTGGATGATCCTGATATTGAGGTGGGAGAACTAATCCTTCGCGCAACATGTCAACGACGTCAAGGAGCTTGGACATCTCCTTTCCACGTCTTTGCATGCGCTTGTAGTCTCTCTTGAAACGAGAGGTGTATTTGACCTCGTAACTCATGTCTCAAGACTCTTCTGGAGACTTGCCCGATCATGAAATCCCGGAACCTTGGGATCTTCCGCAATCCGCTCCGCCTCGCGCATGGCAGAAAGTGTTGCACGATTCGTTATGCCTCGTGAGATTGAGAAGGGAATTGCCTGCATCCTTACGGCTTGACGCAAGAAGATGTTGAACGCCGTGGACAAGGACATTCCCAAGTCCTTGAACAACGATTCTGCCTCGTCCTTCAACGACGAGTCTATTCGAACAGTCAGATTTGTTGCTAACATTCCTATGCCTCCTTGAAAAGACACAAATATTCTACATGATTTTTGCATGCGATTCAAGTGTATAAAATGTGTATATCATGTGCAACATGAAGGTATCTGTCATTCATACCTATTTGCTGGTGGCAAGGGTTCTTCCAAAATGTCCGCGATTTGCTATAATACCGCCATGCAGAAACCAGAGATACTCGCCCCAGCGGGGAACCCGACGGCACTGGAGGCGGCGCTGCAGTCCGGCGCCGACGCAGTGTATCTAGGCCTGGACGCTTTCAACATGCGCGCCCGCTCCTCGGCGAACTTCACGCGCGAGGGCCTTGCCGACGCCTCGCGGCGCTGCCGCGAGCGCGGCGCAAAGCTATACCTCACGCTCAACTCTATAATATTCCAGGGCGAACTCGCCGCCGCAGAGGAGATGCTCGCCTTCGCCAAGCCCCACATAGACGCCGCGATCATCGCCGACTGGGGAGTGGCCGCAATCTGCCGCCGCCTCTCAATCCCCTTCCACATCTCCACGCAGATGAGCTGCTCCAACTCGGAGGCCGCCCTCTTCATGAAGGCGCAGGGGGCGTCCCGCGTGGTCCTCGCCCGCGAATGCACCCTCGCGGAAGTAGAGGAGATCGTCCGCACCGCCGGCATCGAGACGGAGTGCTTCGTCCACGGCGCCCAGTGCGTCGCCGAGTCTGGCCGGTGCCTTCTCTCCCACGACGCCTACGGCTGCAGCGCCAACCGCGGCGAATGCCACCAGCCCTGCCGCCGCCGCTTCCTCGTGAAGGCCATAGACAGATTCGCCGACGCGGACGGCAACCCGATACACGACGCCGACGCCGAGTTCGAGGTGACGCCCCACACGGTGCTCTCCGCAAAGGACCTCTGCTCTCTGCCCTTCATAGACAAGCTCATGGCCGCCGGCATATCCTCCTTCAAGATAGAGGGCCGCGCCCGCACGGCGGAATACGTCCGCACCGTGGTCTCCGCCTACCGCGAGGCCGTGGACGCGGTCATGGACGGATCATTCACCCCCGCCCTCGCCGACCGGCTTGTGGAGAAGACCAAGAACGTATTCCACCGCGAGTTCTCGGTTGGCCTCTACTTCGGGCGCCCGGGCGCGGACCAGTTCACCGACGCCGAAGACTCGTCCGCCCGGCAGGTCAAGCGCCAGGTGGGCGTGGTGATCGACTACTTCCTCAAAGCCGGCATGGCCCAGGTGAAAATACAGGACCAGCCGATCAGCCTAGGCGACACCATACAGGTGCAGGGCCCCACGACAGGCGTGCATGAGTTCGCCGTAACGTCTCTCCGCCGCGACGAAGAGATCCTAGAGACGGCCGAGCGCGGGACGTGGGCCACTCTGCCTGCCCCGCGCTGCCGCGTAGGCGACAGGGTGTTCAGAATCGACCCGGCGCCGTCTCACCCGAGAAGCCTCTCGGCGAGCCGCACGAGCTCCATGGCGTCCTTGGTGTAGTGGTCCGCGCCGATCTTCGCCGCGTAGTCGGCGGTGAGGACCGCGCCGCCCACGACCACGGGGCATCCCGGGCACTCCGCGTGCATCAGCTTGATGGTCTCCTCCATGTATCCCACGGTGGTGGTCATCAGCGCGGAGAGCCCCACGAGACGCGCCTTTTCGCGCCGCGCCGCCTCCACAACGGTCTCGGGCGGCACGTCCTTTCCAAGATCGATCACCTTGAAGCCGTAGTTCTCGAGAAGCGCGCGGCAGATGTTCTTGCCGATGTCGTGGATGTCCCCCTTGACGGTCGCGATCACGATCGGTCCCTTGACAGACCCCTCGCCGGCGGGGAGCGCGGCGCGCACCGCCTCGAAAGCCGCTCCGGCGGCCTCCGCCGCCATCAGGAGCTGCGGCAGAAAAAGCGTGCCCTTCTCAAATCCCTTGCCCACGACCTCGAGCGCGGGCACGATCGAGTCGCCTATCACGGAGAGAGGATCGGCGCCGCCGGCGAGAGCGGCCTTCGCAAAGGCCGAGGCGTCGGCCTTGAGTCCGCGGCGTATGGCGGAGAAGAGCGGCGGCTCGGCGTCCGCCGCCGCAGGCGCCGCGCCGGGGGCGGCGGACTGCGACGGTGCGGGCGCGGCGGCGCGCGGCGCAGGCGCGTGCGCAATCCAGTCCCCGCACTGCGCGTCGCGCGCGGTCAGCGCGCGGAATCCGCGGTAGGCGGTCATCATGTCCTCGGAGAGCGGGTTCACGATTCCGGCCGAGAGCCCCGCCCCCAGGGCGAGCGTGTAGAACGCGGCGTTGAGCTGCGGACGCGCGGGCAGGCCGAACGAGATGTTGGACACGCCCAGGCACGTGCGGCATCCCAACTCGTCGCGCACGCGCCGCAGGGACTCGAGTATCACGTTCGCGCTCTGGGCCTCGGCGCTGACGGCGAGGCAGAGGACGTCGATCACGAAATCGCACGGCTCAAGGCCATGCTCGGCGCCGCGCGCGAGGATTCTGCGCGCGATGGCGAGGCGTCCCTCGGCCGTGGGCGGGATGCCGTCCTCGTCAAGCGTAAGGGCCACAGTCACGCCGCCGTATTTCGCGACGAGCGGCAGCACGGCGGAAAGCGTCTCCTCCTTGCCGTTCACGGAATTGACGAGCGGCTTGCCGTTGTAGTGCCTGAGGGCGCGTGCGAGGGCGGCGGGGTCGGATGTGTCGATCTGCAACGGGAGATCCGTGACGCTCTGCACGGCCTGCACGGTGGCGTCGAGGACGGCCGGTTCGTCAAGCCCCGGCACGCCCACGTTCACGTCGAGCACATGCGCACCGGCCTCCGCCTGCGCCACGGCCTCGCGCAGGACATACGCCACGTCGCCCTCCGAAAGCGCGGCCTTCAGCTTCTTCTTGCCCGTTGGGTTGATGCGCTCGCCAACGATGATCGTGTCGCCGAACGGCACCTCCACGGCGCGCGAGCCGGAAGTCACGACGCACGGCAGCTCCGCGCGGGAGCGCGGACGCTGAGGGGGCGGCGTTCCGGGAGCGCGAGCGTCCAGCATGCGGCGCACGGCGGCGATGTGCGCGGGGGTGGTGCCGCAGCATCCGCCCACCACGCCTGCGCCCTCGTCCACGAGCGCCGCCACGTCGGCAGCGAACTCTTCGGGGCCCACGGTGAAGACGGTCTTGCCGTCCACCACCTTCGGCAGACCGGCGTTCGGCTTTACGACGAGAGGAAGGCATGTGGCGCGGGCGAGTCTGCGGAGGAACGGCAGCATCTTGTCCGGGCCGAAGCCGCAGTTGAAGCCGACGGCGTCCACGCGGAGCCCCGTCAGCAGTGCGGCGACGCATTCAACGTCGGCGCCCGTCAGCAGCTTGCCGTCGTCGCCGAGGGCCACTGTGGCGATGACTGGCAGGGAGCAGTTCTCCTTCGCGGCTAGGACGGCGGCCTTGAGCTCGTAGGCGTCCCCCATCGTCTCCACCACCACCAGATCGGCGCCGGCCGCCGCGCCTATGCGCACCTGCTCGGCGAAGGCGTCGTATGCGGCGTCGAACTCGAAGTCTCCGGCTGGTTTGAGCAGACGCCCCGTGGGGCCGATGTCGAGGGCGGCGAACCGGCGCGGCCCTGCGGCGGCTGCGGCCTCCTTGGCGATGGCGACTCCGGCGGAGACGACGTCCGCAAGCGGCGCGTCGCCGTGGTACTTCGCGGCGTTCGCGCCGAAGGTGTTGGCGTACACCACATCCGACCCGGCGGCGAAGTACGCTGCGTGCACGGACCTGACATCGTCCGGCCGCGTGAGGTTCCAGAGCTCGGGCACCTCGCCCGGCTGCAGCCCCCTGGCCTGCAGCTGGGTACCCATGCCGCCGTCGAGAAGGAGCGTCCCTCCGTCCCGCAGAGCGGACAGCATATTTCTGAAATCTTCTCCCATGCGTTCTCCTGGTTGGATGGTTGGGTGGTTAGGTAGTTAGGTGGTTTGGTGGTTAGGCTTGTCCGCCGTAGCCTTGGCGAAGGCGGATGGTTTGGTGGTTAGGCTTGTCCGCCGTAGCCTTGGCGAAGGCGGATGGTTGGGTGGTTACCTCATCTCCTGGCGATGCGGGCGCGGCGAATGAGACGCCTCATGCGGCTGAAGGACGTCTCGGACACGCGGAAACGGTTTGCGTCGACGGGGACGACGCGCAGAACGACCTTCCCGCCGAGGTCCAGCGGTACGGCGTGCTCCGCGATCCACCGACGGCGGATGTCGAGCGCCTCCGGGCGGCGGCCCGCGACACGGAAGACGAGGCGTCCTTCGCGGTCCATGTCCATCGACACTCCGTGCGGAGCCTCCACCACGAGGCGCATCGGCTCTGGACGTTCGTCCAGCCTGCGGGCGACGGCGGCGAAGTATGCGGCCACGTCCTTCGGGCGCGGGTCGTCTGGATCCACCACTATGCGGACCGGGAGCATGGTGCCAGCTCCAGCATCATCGCCTTTTCCGGGCAGGTGAATGGATCAGCGTGCTTCGTGCAGTTCACGCAGCCCGAATAGAGCTTGTGCATTATGCGCGTCTTCGGGATCTCCTTGAAGCCCATGGAGGCGAAGAACGGCGGTGTCAGCGTGAGCACCATCACCTCGGCGGGCGCGAAGGCGCGCACGCGCTCGAGCGCGCCCTCGACGAGCATGCGCCCCACGCCCCTGCGGCGGAACGCGGCGCGCACCGCCACGCTCTGGAGTTCGACGGTGGCCTTCTGCGGCGCGCCGATCTCAGGCCATATCTGATAGGCCGTGCATCCGGCCACATCGCCATTTTCGTTCTCGACTATCAGAAAGCGGTCGATGTTCTCCACGATGTTGCCGCGCGAACGCGGCACAAGCTCATCGCTGTGCTCGCCGATCACGGCGAATATCTGCTCGACGTCTGCGAGCGTTGCCTGGCGAAGCGTGAAATCCATGGAATCCCTCCGGAGTTTTCAGGAGTGGTAGTACGGGACGCTGTCGGGCGGGCGCACGTTCGTGAGCGTGCCCACATAGTGCCTGAGCCAGTGGTCGGACTTGGGATGGGCGGCGGCGGCGGCCTCGTCCAGCTCGATGCCGAGCCCCGGACGGTCGGAGGGGAACATCATGCCGTCGACGAACTTCACATCCTCGTCCACGACGTCCTTGCGCCACGGGACGTCGTCGAACAGCGTCTCGTGTATGCAGTATCCCGGCGTGGAGACGCCCAGGGCGAGCGTCACGGCGTTGGCCACTGGCCCGCTCGGGTTGTGGGCGCAGAACGGAATGTGGTGGGCGTCGCAGATGCCGGCTATCTTGCGCATCTCGGTGATGCCGCCGGCGTGCGACGAGTCCGGCTGGAGATAGTCGCAGGCCCGCAGCTCCACGGCGTCCATGATCTGCTGCGTGGAGAACAAGCGCTCTCCGCAGGCGATGGGCACGCGCACGCGCGAGCGGAGATCCGCGAGGGCGCGCATCGAGTCAGGTATTATCGGCTCCTCCACCCAGTAGGGGTCGTAAGGCTCAAGCGCGTTGCAGAGGCGCAGAGCGGTGGGAAGGTCGAACCGTCCGTGGCATTCGATCAGAATCTCGGCCTTGCCGTCGGTGGCCTCCTTCACCTTCTCCACGCAGCGGATGGCCTTCTTGAAGTCGGCCGGCGGCAGCTGGCGGTAGTTCTTTCCGAAAGGATCCCACTTGAGGCCCTTGAAACCGCGCTCCACGGCGGCGGCGGCCTTCTCGGCGAACTCCTCCGGCTCCTTCGCACCGGCGAACCAGCAGTTGGCGTAGCAGGGCACAGATTCGCGGCATTTGCCGCCCATGAGCTTCCAGCACGGCACTCCAAGCGCCTTGCCCTTGATGTCCCACAGCGCCATGTCCACGGCGGAAACGGCGCTCATCAGCACAGGGCCGCCGCGCCAGTAGGCGTCGCGGTAGTTCTCGTGCCAGATCCACTCCGTGTCGAACGGATCCTTGCCAACGAGCGCATGCTCGAGATCCTTCACGGCGCCCACGAGCGCGTTCTCCTTGTATTCGAGCGTGCCCTCGCCGATGCCGTGCACGCCTTCGTCGGTGGACACCTTCACGAACACCCAGTTCGTGCGGTAGCAGTCGATCGTGTAGGTGTTGATTGATTTTATTTTCATAGCTGGTAGTTGTGGGTAGGGGATAGGGGGGATAGGACGAGCAGGAGGATTAGGATGGTTTGACGGGGCTTCTCCTTTCGATCACGCCGCCGCATAGAATCGCGCCGTCGGCCGAATACATCACTGCGGACTGACCGGGCGCCACGCCGAAAAGCCCTCCGGGGACGCGCACAACGCCGTTCTCCAGAACTGCCGGGCCAACCGGCTCGCCCGTGGAGCGGATCTTGACCTTCCCCTCCACCGGACCGTCCGTCGGTCCTGCGCCCATCCAGTTCACTTCATCCACGCTGAATTCTCGCGAGACGGCCTCCTCCCGCGTCCCCACCACCACCTCGTTACGCTCCTTCGAAATGCTCACGACGTAGAGCGGTTCGCGTGCGGCCACGCCAAGGCCCTGCCGCTGTCCTATCGTGTAGTGCCAGTAGCCGCGGTGGCGGCCCAGCGTCCTGCCGTCCGTGGAGACAATGTCGCCAGGGGCGTCCTCAGCGCCCACGAGCTCGTCGCAGTCGCCGGAGTAGAAGTCCTGAGAATCCGGCTTCTCGGCCATCGGCAGATCCGCCTCTCGCGCAAGGCGGCGCACATCGTCCTTCGAAATGTCGCCGAGGGGGAACATGGCGCGTGCTATCTGCTCCTGCGAAAGTCCCCAGAGGAAGTAGCTCTGATCCTTGCGGACGTCCGCCGCGCGCGCGACGGCGAGGCGTCCGCCCCTCTCCACGATGCGCGCGTAGTGGCCTGTGGCGAAGCGGTCGAAGCCAACCGAACGCGCTGCGACCGACGGAAGGAATCCGAACTTGAGGCGGCGGTTGCAGACGACGCACGGATTGGGCGTCCGCCCCGCCTCGCGCTCCGCGCGAAAGTACCCCAGGACGACGCGCATGTACTCCTCAGAGCAGTCGAACACGCTGTAGCCGATTCCCAGGCGCGCGGCGAACGCCTCGGCCGCCGCGATGTCGTCGGCCTCGCCCGGTCCGAAGCATGCGTCACGCGCGCCTCCTTTGAAGAGGCCGTCGCGCCACAGCTTCATCGTCACGCCCACCACCTCGTGTCCGGCGCACTTCAGCAAGAGCGCCGCCACGGCGGAGTCGACGCCGCCGGAAAGACCAACCGCGATCTTCACCTGACCGGTCCCTCCAGCATGATGGCGCGGAAACGGGCGATGTCGGCGTCCGTGAAGCCCTGCTCCTTCACGTAGGCCGAGACGCGCTCCATCGGCGTGGAGCCGGGATACTTCGCGAACACGGAGACGAGCGCGTCGATGCGTACGTGGCCAAAGCCGATGTTGCCGTTCGCGAACGCCGTCATCTCCCAATCCTTCTCAAGCTCGTCCTCGTCCACGCCAAGAAGCGCGTTGATGATGTAGGCGAGAGAGCCGGTGCGGTCGGCCCCCGCGATGCAGTGGAACACGATCGGGTAGTTCTTCTCGTCGAGGAACGTGCGGAACACATTGGCGAAAGCCTCCTTGCCCTCAGTCGAGGCCATGCCGCCGTATGACGCCGACGAGATGTGCACCCACTTGACGGCATCGCCGACGGGAGACCCCTTCATGCCGTAGCATTCGCGGTCTGTCCTGAGATCGATGTCCGTCTTGATTCCAAGCGTCTCCGTGAGATACGCCCTTGAATGGGCGCTGAGCCGTTTCCTGCCGGGGCACCACTCCTTCACGAGGTGTTTGAGGTCTGGCTGCTTCTTGGAGCCGGGCTTCAGACGCTCCTCGATCTTCTGAGCGTCCTTCTTCGACATCTCCGGCACACTCTCCACGAGTTTCCCCTCGGCGTGCATCTTGAGGATCTCGTCCTTCGTGTAGTAGCGATTCGCGTTGTCGTTGAGCCCGGCCGAGCGGTATACAAGCCCCTGCTTCACGCGGCGGCCGTCGAGTCCGATGCGCCCGCCGACGTCGCGCATGTTCGGAACGCCGCCCACGTGGATCATGCGCGGCGCGCGGTCCTCCGTGGCGAACGATGCCTTCGCCGCCGTTCTGCCGCTTTCTGACACGATCCATGTGTACTTGCACGCGATCTCCAGATTCTCCAGCTCCAGCTTCGGCTTTTCAGAAGTACCCGAGAAGAACACCTTGCCGTCCGCCGCGCGTTTCACGACGACGCGCCACGGCCCCTGCCCGCCGCGCCATTCGAGCAGCACCTTCGTTGGGGCGTCGCCCACCTTCTTCATCTCCTTGCGGCCTGCCTCGTCTGCAAACACCTTGCGGCGCACGGCTCGGTCGGAGTCAAGAAAGCTCTTGTGGCCTTCTTTGAGAAGCGGCACCGTCGCCCCATCCGCCGGCGCGACGATTCTCACGCGATCAATCAGCGCTGGGCTCGCCTCGACCCCCGCACTTTCGCCCGCCGCGGCGAACGCGCATCCCGCCGCGAAAAGCAGCGCGCCGCAGCACAACGCCGCAGCAAACCGAATCATCGTCCTTCTCATAGCGTTCCGCCTTTGACAACGTATTCCGAAGACTCCAGCGGACGCCCCTTGCGCCCCGCCGCGTTGCACGGCGTCACGCGGAACTTCAGCGGCATCCCCTGCGGCAGCTCATACTTGGCGAAGGCGCACCATCCCTTCCTCTCCAAGGCACGCGCCTCCGAGTAGCACACCATCTCCTGGAGCGTCCTGCGCACCGCCACCACTCCTCCAGTCGCGACGTCCACCACCTCGAACTCGTAGTGGAACGTCCGCGCATGCGGTCCGTCCCCGGCGGCGGACGGCGCAGACACCACGATCTGCGCCTCCTTGGCCTTGTCCGGGCGTCTCGTGCCCACGCGCTCCGAGATCTCCACCGCAGCCCCCGCCGGGAACTGCGGCGCCTGCGCGGCGTCCGCCACCATGAACGGCTTGGCCTTGTTGTGCCGGAACGGGAAGTCAAGCGTCCACGGCGCCCCCAGCTGCTCGCCCATGCGGTATTCGCGGCGGTCCACCTCAACGCGGTCGGGATACACTGTGATTATCGACGCCTGCCACGCCGACGGACCCTTGGGCACGCTCGTGTGGAAGAACACGCCCGGCTTCGGCTTCTTGCCGACGGGCGCATTGTCGCACTGCGCGCGTCCGCAGCTCACGAGCCTAGCAGAGCCCGCGCCCATCGAGACGAACCCGCCCTGCCATATCCCGCGGTCGTCACTAACAGTGGTGTGGCTGTGCCCCGAGATCGAAAAGAGGTTCGGATAGCGCAGATAGGCCTCAAGGCCCTTCCCGCTTCCGCCCACGAAGCACGTCCCCGGCGGATGCGGATGCTGCACATAGAACGCGAGGCGCGAAGGATCGAGGGGATGCGCGTCGAACCACGCGGCGATGTCACGCTCGTACTTCCAGTGCGCGCCCACGAAAGGCACTCCGCAGATCGTCTTTGTGAACACCTCGCCGGGGAACGGTTCGCCGGTGAGCTCGCGCCATGCCTTGTCCTTGTTGAAGACTATCGCCTTCGCGCGCTCCTCGTCGGAGATGGGCTTTCCGCGCTGGTATGAGGCATCGTGATAGTCGTGGTTGCCGAACACGAAGAACGGCGTCACCGGGCGGCCTGCCTTGTTGAGTCCGCCGGGGAACGCCTTCTTCCATGCGTCCACCACATGCACCCATTCCGTCAGGAGGCCAAGCTCACAGACGTCGCCCGCGTGCACCACCGCGTCCACACCCTCCTCGGCGAAGTGCGCGAAGATGCGCGAAAGCGGCTCCGCGGTGGTAGGGTCCTCGGTCACATGGGAGTCGCTGAGCGCGCCCACCTTCAACAGAGGCTTCCCAGAACATCCCGCCGCCGCTCCGTAGCATCTAGCTCCAGCCGCGGCGAACGTCGCCAAAAACAATCTACGCGATATCATGGTGGTTGGGTGGTTAGGTAGTTAGGTGGTTAGGTGGTTAGGTAGTTAGGTGGTTAGGGGGTTGGGTGGTTGGGTGGTTGGGTGGTTGGGTGGTTAGGTGGTTAGGGGGATCTATTCCACCTCGCGGCAAAGGCTCTCCCATTCCTCGCGCGCCTTGCGCTCCTTGGCGGCGTCGACTTCGGGGTTGGCGGAGTATATCCAGAACGGTTTCACGCCAGCGCCGGCACACGAGAATACGCGAGGCACCTCCACTAGACCGTTTGAATGGCGCACTATCTTGCGCCCGTCGGTGAACACCACACGCCGTCTGCTCTTTCCTTTCGCCGACGGAAGCGCCGCAGCCGCCACGCGCGGCGTCTCCGGCACGGCCGCCTGCTCCGCGATCACCGGCGTCGCAGCGTGCTGCCGGGCGTCCGTTTCGTCGGGATCAACCTCGGACATATGCTCCATCACTTTCACCGTCTCCGGCTTTTTGCGCACACGCTTCTCCGCCATGTGGTTCGTGAGATTCGTCGGCCCGGCACGCTCGGGCCGCTCCACCTCAATGTTCTCCACTATCTTGACCTCGGCCGGCGGCTTGGCGCGCCACGTCGAGTATAACCACCAAACCCCTCCCACGACCACGAGGAAAAGCGCCGCCACCACCGACACGGCGATAAACGGGAAAATCGGCCCACCCACTTCATCGCCCTCGACGACGATCACCCCGCCCCCAGGCATCCTCTTTGGAACAATGCCTCTGCGCCCTGATGCCGCCTTTTCAACTTTCGCCTTTTCCTTTGCCTTCTTCTTGGCCTCTACAGGCTTCTTTACTTCTATGGGCTTAACCGGTGCCTTTGCAACCTTTGGCGATGCTGCCGGTTTCTCGGCCGCAACGGGTTTCTCAACGGCCTTAGGCGGTTCTGCTGGCTTCTTTACTTCTATGGGCTTAACCGGTTCGACTGCAACCTTTGGCGGCTCTGCAGGCTTCTCGACCTCGACAGGTTTCTCAACGGCCTTGGGCGGCTCTACAGGCTTCTTAACTTCTATGGGCTTAACCGATTCTGCTGCAACCTTTGGCGGTTCTGCAGGCTTCTCGACCGCAACCGGTTCCTCAACGGCCTTGGGCGGCTCTGCGGGCTTCTTTACTTCTATGGGCTTAACCGGTTCCTCTACAACCTTTTGAGGCTCTGCAGGTTTCTCGGCCGCAACCGGTTCCTCAACGGCCTTGGGCGGCTCTACAGGCTTCTTAACTTCTATGGGCTTAACCGGCTCCTCGGCGGCCTTTGGTGGCTCTGCCGGCTTCTCGGCTTCGACTGGTTTCTCAACGGCCTTGGGTGGTTCTGCAGGCTTCTCGGGTTCGACGGATTTCTCAACGGCCTTGAGCGTCTCTACAGGCTTCTCGGGCTCAACGGGCTTAACCGGTGCCTCGGCGGCCTTTGGCAGCTCTGCCGGCTTCTCGACCTCTACGGGCTTCTCAACGACCTTTGGCGGTTCTGCAGGTTTCTTTACTTCAATGGGCTTAACCGGTTCTTCAACGGCCTTTGGCGGCTCTGCCGGCTTCTCCGCCACAACGGGTTTCTCAACGGCCTTGGGTGGTTCTACAGGCTCCTCAGCTTCGACTGGTTTCTCAGCGGCCTTGGGCGATTCTACAGGCTCCTTTACTTCTATGGGCTTAACCGGTTCTTCAGCAACCTTTGGCGGCTCTGCAGGCTTCTCAGCTTCGACTGGCTTCTCAACGGCCTTTGGCGGTTCTGCAGGCTTCGTTATTTCTATGGATTTCTCAAAAACCACCACGACCTTTTCAGGCTCGGCAAACATTTCAGTCTCGATGGGTTTCTCAGGCTCATCGGGTTTCTCTGGCTCAGCTGGCTTCTCCGGTTCAACAGGCTTCTCTGGCTCAGCTGGCTTCTCCGCCTCGACGATCACCTCGGGCTCTGCTGATTCCTCTGCTTCAACAGGCTCTTCTTGTTCCACAGGAACTACAACTGCCTCCCCTTTGCGGATTGCCAGTAGTTCGCGAAGGTATTGAAGCGTATTGTCGTTGCTTTCGAACCTAATAAGGTATTTGAGATCGGCGATTTCGAGCGCTGGTTCAATTTCCTCCAGACACTCCGCATACTGGCGGGGATCCACCTTGTCGCCGAAATACGTGCAGTAGAAGGCAAGACCGATGAAAAGCTTCGCGCCGCGCGGAGCGAGCGAGAAATATCTATTCATCTCCGGATCACGGCAGCATGCCGCAATCGCCTCCCTGAAATCCTCTTCAGGGATTATAGGCTCGTCGCCGTTCTTTTCGTCTTCTTGCGCCATGCTTCAATTATACCATAAATCTGCCGGGCACGCGAAGTGGTTACAGGGGCTACTTCGCGCTGCTGGAGAGGACCTCGCAGCCGGACGCGGTGACGAGCACAAGATCCTCTATCCGCACGCCAAGCTTGCCGGGCAGATACACGCCTGGCTCTATCGTGACGAGCATGCCAGGTTTGAGGACTGTCCTGTCGCCCGCGCGCGCCGTGGGGCGTTCGTGGACGTCGTAGCCGACGCCATGCCCAAGCGCATGCCCGAAAGCCTTCGCATATCCGGCGCGGCGCAGAACCTGCCGCGCGGCCTTGTCGAGCGCCCCTGCCGTCACACCAGGCTTCACGGCGGCGATCGCCGCCTTGTTCGCCGCCAACACAGCCTCGTAGACGCGCGCGTATTCGGGGGAAGGTCTGCGGGGAACGACGTTGCGCGTCATGTCCGAACAGACGCCGTTGAGCTTCACGCCCAAGTCAACGAGCAATGGTTCGCCATGCCATACAGTGGCGTCCGGTACATGATGGCACTCGGCGGCGTTCGCACCTACGCAGACGATCGTCTCGAACGCCTCGCCGTCCCCCAGCGCGTTCATGTAGCCGCGCACGATGCGCTGCATGTCCTTCTCCGTCATGCCGTGGCGGAACTCGCGGCGCGAGAGGTTCCAGATCTCGTCGTTCAGCGCCTCTGCGGCGGCGATGCGGGCGATCTCGCCGGCCGTCTTGACGGCGCGGAGATCGAGCACCTCCCCTTCGACGTCCACAGGCGCCGCACCGCGAAAGAGCTTCACGACGGCCAGGTAGCGGGACGCCTCCAGGGAGCCCTCGTAGCCGATGCGCGCGGGCGCCGGCGCGCCGCCAGGGCGCAAGAGGCGGCGCATGACGGCGGAGAGGCCGTCCGAACGTTTCACCTCGACGCACTTGAGCCACGGCGCGGAGCGTCTGACGGCCGGGACGTACCGAAAGTCCGTAAGCAGCGTCGGCGCACCGCAGCTCGGGCACACCAGACAGGCACTGTCACAGTCAATGCCCGTGAGGGAGAGAATGTTCTTCTGTCCGAAGAGAAGCGCGGCATCAACCCTGCGCCTCACCAGGCGGCGGCGGAACGCCTCGTAGCGGTCCGGCAGCGGATTCTTGCCCTTCCGCGTACTCATCCGGCAGACTCCTTCGCGGCGCGGCGGCGGCGTTCGACATTGGCCGCATGCGCGGCGGCGACGCGGGCGCGGTGTCTGCGCACGAGTTTCAGCACGCCCCAATAGGTGAGGGGGGTGAAAACGGCGGCGAAAAGGAATCCCCCCACGAAGAAAGCCTGCACGGCCTCCGATCCAAGCTCCATCACAGCGTCGTAGGACCACTCTGTATTGCAGAGGTGGGAATACGAGAGGTGGCCGGAGAAGAAGATGCGGTCCGCCAGCCAGCACTGCGCCGGGTAGATGAAGAATATCGTAAGCGGATTGGTGACGAACGTGCCCAGCACGGCGCCGATCTTGCTCCCCTTGAGCGTGAAGGAGAGCGGTATGGACACAAGGAGCTGGACGCCGAACGGCACCACGCAGCCGATGAACATCCCAAGAGCCCAGCCGCGCGCCACGTACTCAGGCGGCGCCTTCTCGCGGATCATCTGCGCGTAGAGGCGCAATGCCTTGTATTTGATCCAGCTCCACATGTCCGGCGGAGCTTTCAGTCGATCAGATGCACGAACAGACCGGAGCGCAGCTTCGGCTCGAACCAGGTGGACTTCGGAGGCATCACCGCTCCGGCGTCGGCGATGTCCATCATCTCGCCGACAGTGACGGGATACATGGAGAAGGCTACGGCGTTCGAGCCGTCCTCTACGCGTGACTTGAGCTCGTCCACGCCACGAATGCCGCCCATGAACGAGATGCGCGGAGAGGTGCGCGGGTCGTCGATGCCGAGGACTGGCGCAAGGAAGCGGTCCTGCAGCACGGAGACGTCGAGCGAAGAGACGACGTCCGTTCCCTCCGGGACGTCCCAGGAGAGGTCGTACCATTGGCCGGCGAGAAACATCCGCGCATGGCGGCCAGCGGCGGGCACGCCACCGTCCGCCGGGGACACGGTGAACGTCTCCCGGGCCTTGGCGAGCACCTCGTCGGCGGAAAGTCCGTTCAAATCGGCCACGAGCCTGTTGTACGGAAGGATCTTGAGCTGCGAAGCGGGAAACGCGACTGCGAGGTACCAGCGGCTTTCACCCTCGAAATTCTTCTCTCTGGCGTAGCGGGCGGCGGCGGCGCTACGGTGGTGGCCGTCTGCGATGTAGGCTGCGGGGATGAGGGCGAAGCGCTCCTGGAGCTCGTCGGCGCGGCATGTGCCGGCCCTGGCTATCTCCCACACCGTGTGGCGGATGCCGTCGGGAGCGGTGAAGTCGTAGAGCGGGGCGTCGACGCAGACCTCCGCCACGATGGCGTCGATGGCGGGATCGTCCTTGTACGTGAGGAAGGCGGGGCCGGTGTGCGCGGAGAGTATCTCGATGTGGCGGGTACGGTCGTCCTCCTTGTCCTGGCGCGTCTTCTCGTGCTGCTTCAGGACGCCGGCGAGGTAGTCCTTGGCGTCGAAGGTGGCGACGATGCCCGTCTGCGAATGCGAGCCCATCGTCTGGCGATAGGCGTAGTAGCGGGGTTGGTCGTCCTTGAAGAGCGTGCCGGAAGAACGCAGGGCGTCGAGCGCGCGGCGCGCCTGGGCGTATGCCTCCGGGGACGAGCAGTCCGTGCCGTCCGGCATGTCGATCTCGGGGCGGGAGACGTGGAGGAAGCTCTCGGGATTGCCGGCTGCGAGAGCGCGCGCCTCGGCCGTGTCCACAACATCATACGGCACGGCCGCAACCGCCGAGGCGGATTGCGGCCGGGGACGAAGGGCTGCGAATGGTCTTATGTTCATTTCTCAGAGTTCGGTGAATGTGTCGAAGCCGACGTTGAGGATGGGACAGAACGGCATCTCGCTCTCGCGGATCACGTTCACGATTCCGCCCTGGAAGCCGTAGAGAGCCTCGGAGCGGTTTATGATGCCCAGCTGTACGCCGGTGACCGCGTCTGCAACGTTGATTAGGCCCACCTGCACGCCGCGAATGGAGTGCGCCTCGTTCCAGAGGCCCACCTGCACGCCGACGAGGTCGGCACGACCCGACGAGTTGTAGATGCCCACCTGCACACCGGCCAAGATGTCCGAGACGTCATTGCGCAGGATGTTCAACTGGAATCCCTCGAAGTAGCGGCAACGGCCGAAGAAGCCGACGTCGAACCCCGTGACGCTCTCGCAGGAGCCATAGGGAAGAGTCATACGAAAACCGATCACGTCGATGTCGCGGGTGCTGTTGAACGCGACCCACACCGGCCATGTGGCCTTTTCCACCTGCGGCTTGGGCTGCTGCTCGACGTTTTCCGCCGACTGTTTCTGCGCAAACGCCGCGGCGGCGGCGAGAACAATGCAGAGACCTACCATTACTTTCTTCATTTTCAGTTCCTCTTTGTTGAAAGGTTCATGTAAAGTATATGTTTTTCGGCGCAATCGCGCAAGGGGGAAAAGACGCAAACCCGTAAAAAAGCATTAAAGGCCGGTTTGACTTGCAAATGGAGTTCATTGCGGGCCTGGACCAATGCGTCGGGGTTACGGCACGGAATCAGAAGCTCATGTTCACGAAGGGAAGCGCAGTGATGAAGTTCGAATCGGAAATGATGTTGATCAGACCGAGCTGGACGCCCTTGAGAGACGTCGCGCAGTTGATCAAGCCCATCTGCAGACCAAAGCCGTCATAGACGACATTCGCGCCGCCCAGCATGAAACCCGTGTAGCCGTACATGTGGTTCAGCATCACACCGGAGACGAAACCAACGCCCTGCTCACGACACACGTTGAAGACGCCGTGCTGCCAGCCGCGCATTGACCCGGCCGCCCAGTTGAAAATGCCCCCCTGCACACCGTCGTGAGAAACACAGTAGTTGCATATCAGGGCAGACTGCAGACCATACGTGTTCTCACCTAATGCGACGTTGATGAACGCCGTCTGCAATCCATGCACATCCCCATGCGCAACACTGGCGACGAGGCCGTCCTGCCAGCCGTAGAAGTCGCCTTCGACCCAGTTGAACAGACCGGACTGCTGACCGTAGTAGTCACCTGTGACGATGTTGGCGGTGCCGAACTGATAGCCTATCGCCTCACCATGCACAACGTTCGCAACAACGCCGAATTGGACGCCATAGGCATACGCCGCGTTCCAGTTGTACCCGCTGAACTGGACACCTTCCACTGCGCCGTGCACCACATCCGCCAGCGCGCCGAGCTGTATGCCGTAAAAATCACCTTCGACCCAGTTGAAGCCACCCAGTTGAACGCCGCCCATGACGCCGAAGTTCAAGTTCGCCGTTCCCAGATCAAGGCCATAGACATCTCGGCTGTTCGAGAAGAACCCGCCGAGCCGCAGGCCGTAGATGTCATAGCTCGTGCTCGGAATCTGGATCGGCGCGGCCAGGCTCAACGCAATGGGCGAGACGCCGTCCGCCGACGCGGCGAACGCCGCAATTCCAGCCACCATACTCAACATCAACTTTTTCATTTCTCTTCCTCTTTTCCGGAGGTGATTGCAAGACTCTTCTTTCGCACCATTCGCGAGCCAAGCCACATGACCTGACGGAACTCGCAGAAACCACTGCGCGGCTGAAAAGTCCGGCACGATAATTATGCCAAATCCGTCTCGTCCGCACAAGGGGGAAAATCCAAAAAACTGAAAAAACTAATGCGCCATGATTTCGTTCGCGTCGGGTCCGCCGAGGTTCCACGGGTAGGCGCCGAGCGCCACCAGAGCCTCGCCCGCGAGGAAGAGCGATCCGCACACCACCACGCGCCCGCCAGTTCCGCGCGCCCATGCCTTGGCGAAGGCAAGCCCCTCAGCGAGGTCTGCGCAGGCGCGGGACGAGGAGAAGCCGGCAAGCTCCATCCTGTCCACGACCTCCACGGGGTCGAGCGAGCGCACGTTCTGGATGGGGACGGCCCAGCCAGTCGTCGCCGCCGCGCTCATGATCCGCAGATGGGCCAGCACGTCCTTGTCTCCGCAGAATCCGCACAGAAGCGCGACGGGCGCGGAGTCCTTACGCGCGAGCGCGCCCACGCTCAGAGCCTCCCTGAGGGCTGTGGCGCCGTCCGGGTTGTGCGCTCCGTCCACCACGAACTCCACTCCCTCGGAGACCACGCGCTGCGCGCGGCCGGGCCAGACCGCAGTCTCAAGGCCCTTCACCACGGCGGCGTCCGGCACGGACAGCCCGGCATGCTCCTCAAGGGCGTCCACCACGGCGAGCGAGGTGAGCGCGTTCTCCACCTGAAACGGTCCTACGAGCGAGATGACGGCTGGCGGCAGGCGTCTACGCGGCGTTGCGAAGGCGGGCCGCGACCAGTCGCCCCCCGGCCCGGCCGCCACCGAGCAGCATTCGGCGGAAATAAACGGCGCCTCGGCCCGCTCAGCCGCCAGCGCCACCGTCTCGCGCGCCACGGCGGGCATCGCCCCCGCCACCACGGGCCGTCCCCTCTTCACGATCCCAGCCTTCTCCTCGGCGATGGCGGCATGCGTGGAGCCAAGCCAGTCGCAGTGGTCCAGGCCTATGCGCGTGATAGCCGCCACAAGCAGGTTCTCGGGCGCAATAACGTTCGTGGCATCCAGCCGTCCGCCGAGACCCGCCTCCATCACCACCACGTCGGGGCGGACTTTCGCAAAAAGCGTGAACGCCACTGCCGTCAGACACTCGAAGAACGTCGCCTCCACGCCCTTTTCGCGCTCAAGGCGCTCCACCACGGGGAACACCTCCGCGGCCGCCGCCGACAGCGCCTCGTATTCAGCTGGCGCACCGTCCACGAAGAACCTCTCGGCCACGGACACGAGGTGCGGCGACGTGTAGCGGCAGACGCGGAGACCGGCCGCGCGCAGGATCGAGTCGAGCATCGCGCACACAGCCCCCTTTCCGTTCGTTCCCGCCACGTGCACGAACCTCAACCCCCTTTCGGGATTGCCGAGTTCGGCGAGCACCGCGCGGATCGTGTCCAGGCCCGGCTTCACGCCGAAGCGGCGGCGGGACATCAGCTGCTGGACGAACGGAGATTTGAACGGGGATTCTGTCATTTGCAACTCCAAGGAAGGTTTCCGTCACGTCCGGGCAAGCAACACGGCGACCACGGCCGTGGCCGCGTAGCCGAGCAGGATCGCCCAGAGGAGACGGTCGGACAAAAGCACCTTCTCGGGCCGGCCCACGTCGCCGCGCCCGCGCATGAGGAAGATGTAGCGCGCGATCCCGAGCGCCACGAAGACGCCAGTCGCCGCGAGACCACGCGTGTGGAAACGCGCCACGGTGTCCGCCGCCAGCGTGTAGCACATGTACACCGCGAGCGTCCCGACGGCGGAGAAGCCGATGAGGACGTCCAGCACAACCGGATGGTAGCCCGCGAGCGCCGTGCGCGATTCTGCCGCGACGGTCTTCTCGTGGCGGCGCTTGCAGAGCGCGAGGAAGAGCGAGAGCCCGAACGCACACGCGAGAAGCCACGGCGAGATTCGCACTCCCATCGCCGCCGCGCCGGCCACGGCGCGCAGGACGAACCCCGCCGCTATCACCGCCACGTCGATGTAAGGGACGCGCTTGAGAAAGCCAGAATACGCGCACTGCATCAAAGTGTAGACGAGTATCACGCCAAAGCCCCATGTGCGGTCGGGGTGCCGGAAGACGAGATAGCAGGGGAACGCCAGCCCAAGGGCGAACACAGCGAGCGCGGCACGCACGGCGTCGATCTTGGAGATGAGGTCGGCGGCGATCGGACGGTTCTTCTTCACCGGGTGCAGACGGTCGGAGTCGTAGTCCGACACGTCGTTCAGCAGATAGAACGCGCTCGACACGAATGAGAACGACGCCGCCATAGCGCATGTTATGAGGAACGGACGCCACCCGCGCGCGTGCCCCGCCTGCGACGCGTCGGCAAACGCGAAGAACCACGCCGCGAACACCACGGCGTTCTTAGTCCACTGGTTGACCCTGAGGGCTCTGATCCAGACGGTCATGCGTCGCCGCGCTCCATGTCGCGCCTCTGCGCCTTCTTCTTGAGGGCCTCCCGCTTGTCGTGCAGCGCCTTGCCGCGGCAGACCCCCAGCTCAAGCTTGATGAAGCCCTTCTTCAGGTAGAGGCGCAGCGGTATGAGCGTGAGCCCCTTCGCCTCGCTCTTGAGACGCAGCTCCTCGACCTGCTTTTTGTGGACGAGCAGACGTCTTCTGCTCATCGGCGCGTGGTTGAAGCGATTGCCGAACGTGTAGACCGGCACATGCATCCCCTCCACGTAGAGCTGCCCGCCCAGGACTACCCCGTATGCGCCGGTGAGAGACGCCTCGCCGTGGCGGATGACCTTAACTTCCGTGCCGGAAAGCTCAATGCCGCACTCGATCTTCTCGAGCACGGCATAGTCGTGCCAGGCCTTGCGGTTCACGGCGAAGTCGCCAGGAGGGGCGCTTTTCTTCTTTTTGTCTGCCACCGGACACCTGCAAGCGCGGCGTCGCGCGTCAGTCCGCGTAGATGGACTTCAGCGCGGCGTGCCTGTGCCATTTGGTCTTGGCTTCCTCGGCGCGGGCGATCGCGTCGAAGTCGATCTCGGAGATGAGCTTGCCCTCCGCCACCTCGCGGAGTGCAGTGTCGACCTTGTCCTCGTCCGAGCTTAGCGGGCGCACGAGAGGCTTGTCGCCGCCTATGAGCTGCTTTTCCCTCTTCGAGATCAAGTTCACGAGAACAGGAACCGACGGGACGCGTTCATGGGCTTTCTTGAGGAGTTCGACGTTCATTTCATTCCTTTTCTGCGAGAGAGCTGTGTATTATGTCCTTTTCCCCCGCTCCGCGCAAGTGGTGGAGATAAGGGGAGTCGAACCCCTGACCTTCTCAATGCCATTGAGACGCTCTACCAACTGAGCTATATCCCCATGCGGCGGAAACAGCGGATATGATACCAAAAGCCGTGGATGTGCGCAAGGGGGAAAATCAACAAACTCAAACGCCGGCGATGGCGCGGAGGTCGTCGAAGGACATCTTCGAGACGATTGCCTCGTCAGAGGCGTCCACCGTCGCGTCAATCACCTCCTGCTTGCGCCGCTGCAGGGCCAGCACCCTCTCCTCCACGGAGTGCTCGGCTATCATCTTCACCACGTAGACCGTCCTCTTCTGGCCTATGCGGTGCGCACGGTCCGTGGCCTGCGCCTCCACGGCAGGGTTCCACCAGGGGTCGAAGTGCACGACCATGTCGGCGCCCGTGAGGTTTAGTCCGGTTCCGCCCGCGTGGAGAGAGATCAGGAACACCGGTATCGAGGGATTGGTGTTGAACCGGCGGCATTCGTCCAGACGGTCCTTCGTCGCGCCGTCGAGATAGCAGTGCTCGATTCCCCGCCTCCCCAGCTCCGCCCTCAGGATGGAGAGCATCTGGACGAACTGGGAGAACACAAGGACGCGATGCCCGGCGTCGATCGCCTCGTCGAGAAGCTCGAAGAATACATCCAGCTTGCCGGACTCCCCCTCCCCCATCTTCGTGACGAGCGCAGTGTGGTTCGCCACCTGCCTGAGGCGCATCAGCACGGCGAGCATCTCGAACTTCGTCTTCGCGGCCTTCGCCTTCTGGCGTATCTCGTTCGTGAGGCGCTGCTGCTCCTCGGAGAGCGGACAATACGCCACCTTCACTATCTTCTCCGGCAGGTCCTTCGCCACGTCCCTCTTCAGGCGGCGCAATATGAACGGATGCAGCTTGTGGTGGAGCTTCTCCTGGGCGGCGGCGCCGCCTGGCCCGCCCACCGCTATGGGCTCCTCCACGCTCTCCTTGAAGGACGCGTAGTCGCCTAGATAGTCCGGAAGAAGGAAGTCGAATATGCTCCATACGTCGGAGACGGAGTTCTCCACGGGAGTGCCGGTGAGGACCAGCTTGCAGACGGCCTCGACCGACTTCGCGGACTTCGCGTTGCGCGTCTGCCTGTTCTTTATGTGCTGCGCCTCGTCGAGCACCGCCACCGAGAACGTCTTCCCCAGCCATGCCTCCTCCAGATCGCGCTGGAGGAGCGCATAGGACGTTATCACGAGATCGGCCTTCTCTATCAGCGGGAACAGCTTCGCGCGGTCCGGGCCCGACACCACGAGCCGCTTGAGGCCCGGAACGAACTTGGCGGCCTCCGCCTCCCAGTTGCGCACAAGTGACGTGGGGCACACCACCAGCGCGGGCTTCCCCTGCGCGGCGGGGTCTGTGCGGGCGAGGGATATCCACGTGAGCGTCTGGAGCGTCTTGCCGAGCCCCATCTCGTCCGCCAGCAGACCGGAAAGCCCGCTCTTCTCCAGGAAGCGCATCCAGTATACGCCCTGCTTCTGGTACGGGCGCAGCACTCCGTCCAGCTCGCCGAGCGGGACGGCCTCGAACTTCGCGTTCTTGTCGCGGTTGCGCTGCGCGGCGATCTCGCGCCAGTTCCGCGCGTTGTCGTCGTCGAAGTCTATGGCGTCCAACGACTCCAGCGAAGCCTTGACGAACGGGGCGTAGATGCCCTTCACGCGGAAATGCCCCCCGGAGGTACCGGCGGACGAGCAGTCGGAGAAGACGTCTCGCATGGACTCCACCGCGCCCGCGTCCAGCAGGAACGTGCCCCTCTCCGTCTTGATGTAGGAGTCGCCGCGGTTGATCGCCTGCTGAACCTCGGCGTGCGAGAAGGAGCCGGCGCGGCCGCCGTCGAAGGCATAGGACACATCGAACGCTCCGCCGGCCCCATGAACGTCGCGGATCGTGACGACGGGGGTTATCATCGGCATCGAGTCCATCAGCTCGTCGAACCGGCGCGACGTCTCGAAACGCCAGCCCCGGCGCCTGAGCGCGGGAAGTCCGCTCCCCAGGAAGTTCAGCGTGGAGCGCGCCTCGTGGATCGCGTAATGCGTGGCCTTGGCATCGTCCGCCCCTGCGGACGACATGCCGGCCAGGGGCGTGGACTTCTCGAACCCCCATCTGAGAAGCTCCGCCTCGGCCGTCTTCTCCGCCTGGGTGTTCCTCACATGGTAGAGAAGCATGTCGCCGGGATCGGGGCGGCATACGGTGTCCGGCGCCGCCGGGCCGCAGAGCGGTACAGAGGCCTCGCCGTAGCAGGCCCAGACGTCCACCGCCACCGACGACGTCGTGGACCCCATTATCCGCGCGCGAATCTGCGGCCTGTCCGGGACGAACTGGAACATGTCCTCCGACGGCGACATCCGCACCTCCACCTGCTGCCGCAGAACCGGCAGGTTGTTGCGGATGAACGCCGGCATCGCCGCTCGCGATATGAACTGGTCTTCGGAGTAGACTGCCTGGAACGGGCCGGAGAGCACCTTTCTGATCGGGAACCAACGCCCTGCGGCCAGAACATAACCCTTGCTCCCCTGCACGAAATAGCGGTCCTGCGAGAGGATGTGGTCCACGTCGGGCGGGAGATCCGCCTGCGGGAAGAGGGCGAACTGCCCCTCGTCCTCGAAATACTCGGCCACGATCGCGACGTTCACCGGCGGCTCCTTCGTGGCGAGCGCCTGTGGCGGGAACGACGGCTTAGGCCTGGCGGCTTCGCCGTCTTCGTCGTTCATGTGGCGCGCCATCATGTGAAGCGCAACGGCCGCCACGTGCCTGCACACCATTCCCCAGCGCTGATTGCGTTCGCAGGCGCAGTTGGAGCGGATCGTGCCGTCGTCCATCAATTTGAAGCTGACCGGCCGCGACCAGCCGTCATCCTCGAGGATCTCGCCGCGCACCTCATGCGTGGCGGGGTTCCAGGAGGACGTCACCATCCCGCCGCGCCGCGCGATGCGCAGCCCTTCTCTGAATACGTCAATTCCTCCCCAGGAGATTATGACGTCGGTGGTTATGTCCTTAGGCGACACGTCAGCCCCAGGTGCCGACAGAGCCAATGATGCCAGCGCCGTGCGTTATCACCGACGTGATGCCGGTGACCGCCTGCATCCCGGCCCATATCAGAGTTCCAAGCAATGTGCTCATAACTGCTCCTCTTTCTCCTTGAAGGATTCTCCTGAAGTCATTTCTCCGCGAACCACGTCTGCATCTCCCCGGCGCCGCGGTGGCACCACGAGAAATAGGGGATGAGCGTGAGCTTCACAGCCGCGCCGTCCGCGCGCGCCGCGTCCGTCGTGAGGGCGGGGAGGCGATTGCCGAGCACGTCCACGTCGGCGTCGGCGAACGAGGCGTCGGCGGCGATGCGCACGTCGAACGCCTTGCCGCCGTTGTCCACGCCTTCGGCGCAGTAGAGGACCGGGCCGCGCTCGACGGCGAGCCTGCCCTTGTCCGCGGCGACCTTCTCGTGCGCCCTGATGCGCTTGACGGGCATCGCCATCGTCACCTCCACGCGGTCGCCCTTCCTCCAGGCGCGGTCGATTGTGCAGTAGCCCTTGTCAAGCTTCAACGGCACGGCGGCGCCGTTCACGGCCACGGCCACATCGCCCTCCGACGCGGGGACGGTCTGAGAATAGAGGTCGGACGGCACCGGCCGGCCCACCGCCCATCCAGGCACGCGCACCTTAAGAGCGAACCTCTGCCCGTCCTTCGCAGGCTCCACCTCCAGAACCGAAGCACCCTTCCACGGGTATTCCGTCTTCTGCACGAGGCGAACCGAGTCGGAGGAGAGCTTTAGCTTCGCGTCGGTCTCGATGAACAGGTTCCAGTAGGCCACGTCGCCGCGCGTCGCGTACGCGAACGAGGCGATCTGCGGTATGAAGCGCACGATGTTCACGGGGCAGCAGCTGCAGCCGAACCACTTCGAACGTCTGTATCCGCCCTTGGACGCGAGAGGATTCGGGTAGAAGAACTCGTCGCCCGTGAGCGATATTCCAGAGAGAAATCCATTGTAGATCACGCGTTCAAGGACATCGATGTATTTCGCGTCGCCGTGGAAAAGGAACATGCGCTCGTTCCATAGGGCGTTGGCGATGGCGGCGCACGTCTCGAGATAGGCGTTCTCGTTGGGGAGGTCATATTCGTCGCCGAAGGCCTCGCCGGCTGAGCCAAGGCGCGCATCGGCGTACTTCACATGCCTATGCGCGCCGATGCCGCCGTTGAGGTGGAGCTTCTTCCCGACGACGTTCTCCCAGAGGGCGTCGATGGCGTTGACGTACGAGCTGTCGCCAGTGAGCGCCGCGACGTCCGCCATGCCGCAGTACAAATACCCGGCGCGCACGGCGTGGCCCAGCGCCTCGCGCTGCTCCACCACCGGCAGGTGGTCCTGGAGATTGGCGTTCCACGTCCTTCGCAGATCCTTCCTGCCGCGCATGTCGAGAAACGTCTTCGCAAGCGCAAGATACCGCTTTTCTCCGGTCGCGCGGTAGAGTTTGCAGAGGGCGAGCTCGATCTCCTCGTGGCCCGGGGCCATCTTGATCTGCGTGGGGCCGAAGCCAAACGTGCGGTCTATCAGGTCGGCGCTCCTGATCGCCACGTCTAGAAGCGTGCGCTTGCCGGTGGCCTGCATGTAGGCGACGGCGGCCTCGTACATGTGGCCCACGTTGTAGAGTTCGTGGCTGGAGCCGCAGTTGCTCCAGCGGACGGGGCCCATCATGGTCTGGCCCCAGGCGGGCTTGCCGGTCTTCTCGTCGAAAGACCTGAAGCCGAGCGTCCGGGCGGTGTAGAGATAGCCGTCCGGCTCCTGCGCCTTGGCGATCTGGGCGATCAGACGGTCGAGATACGCCTCCAGCCGAGGGTCGGGGTGGGTGGAGAGCGTGTAGGCCGCCCCCTCGATTACCTTGTAGACGTCCGAGTCGTCGAACGGGATCCCCTTGAAAGTGCCCCAGGTTCGCGCAGCGGCGTTGGTGAAGTTGGGGATGCGCGCCATTTCGCACTTATCAAAGTCAGCGCGGACGGTCACGACGCGGTTCGTCTCGAAGCGGGGCAGCCAGAAGCCCCCCGTGACGGCTACGTCCGTAATGTTCGCAGGCGTTATCGGATAGTCGGGCCCGGCGAAGACGGCGACGCCTGCCAACGCGGACAGAAACAAGATTGACAGATTTCTTTTCATGCAGTTGAGCGTTTATGAGGCGGAACAAAGGCACAACGCCCCATGCACGAACAATTATACCACAATTCACCGGACGAACGGCGGAGAAAATTGACTAGGAGAATTTCCTGAACGTCATCGGCGTTCATCTGCCTTCGGCTGGTCGTTCCGGCGGCGTTCGTCGTTCAAACGCCTGAACACGGCCAGTATCCGCGCGGAGTCCGGGTGGTCACGCAGCGCCTTGACGGACGTCCACAGGGCGAGCGGCGCGTTCCATTCCCTGGCGCGGTCCGCCATGAATTCGTATTCCTCAACGGACCGCCCCGGCCTGATGTCCATCCATCCCAGATCCACGGTCGTGAAGTTCTCCCGCGCCTCCTGCATGCACGGCAGCTGGTATTTGAAATATGCCTCGCGCGTCTTGCCGGGCGGATAGGGGTCGAACGCATTGCCCCTGGAGAACATGTGCCAGCCGAAATGATTGCGGACGTACGTCTCCGCCGCCACCGGCGTCGGCGAAAGCCTGTCCCAGACGCGCTTCTGCGCCTTTGAGACATGGAACCAGTAAGGCTCGGGCACGTCTTCGGCGCCGTCGAAATAGGCGAAGCGGAATCCACAGCGCGAGTATATCTCGCCAAGCCTTTGGGCGATCTCGTCCGCGATGGCCGAATCGGCGTCCACGCGGATGAAGCGAGTCCAGGTGTCCACATCTACATGGCGGACGGCCGAAGAGGCCGCGTGTGCCGCGGCCTTGGAGCCGAGGCATCCCCGCCTGCAGCCCGTGAAACGCCAGGGCGCGGCGGCCGAGACGCCGCCGAACTCGATCCACTCGCGGTCCACCATGAGAAGCCTGCGCCCGTCCTCCAGGTTCAACGCGGCGGGGCGGGTCTGCAACGGCAGTTCGGTGTCGTCGGCGCCCACGTCCGCCGCAAGCATCGAGGCCGAGACAGTGTTCATGCGCGCGTCGGGCAGCGACCCGAAGATGTACGGATCGTCGCGGGAGACCTTGTTATCTCGCGCCGCACGGTCTTGACCGGCTTCGCCACGACCTTCACTTCGCATGTGTCCGAGGGCGTTCCGACCTGCGGCGCGCCGAAACCGTCTGCAGGGAGCAGCAGCACAGCGAGAACGGAACATGCCGCCCAAACTGCCCCGACGACGAGTGTTTGTGCTTTCATCTCTAACGGAAGATGATCGTCATCCCCGGCCGACTGGTGTCCACGGATATCTCCGAGAACAGGAATCCAGAGAGTTTGTTCGGCGTAAAGCCTGTCACAAGAAGTCCGTATTCGCAGTCCCCCTTGAACGACCCGTCGTCGATCCATTCATAAGCAAGGTGCCAGTCTGGCTCGCCGTCGTCCTTCCAGTAGGCGGCGAAGCGCCCTGTATCAAACTCCCTCACCAGACGCAGATAGAAGTTCTGGTTGCTGAATCCGTGTACCTTCTGCCTACCTATCGGGAGGCTGACGGTGTTCGTGCCGTTCGTCACAAGCGAGACGACGCAATAGGCGTTTCCACTTCCGTCATAGTCGGTTTGCACCGCGAAGAGATTGCCGTCTCCACGACGCACCATCAGTCCACCACGGCCACCGCTGAAACTTTGGACGTATGCAGAGACATCGAGCGAATACCGCCAGGGCTTCGCAAGGAACGTACCGTTCATGCGATCACGGCTCTCAGGCGACTGCGGCGCCGCCGTGATCTTATAGCCGTTGCTGTTCTTGGTCGGCTTGCCGATCACTGTTCCGTTGAAGTAGCGAACGTCCCAGCCGTCGCATTCGAGCAGAGCGGAATCTGCGGGAATGAGCTGCGTCGCGGGCACCACCTCGCTCGGCGCAACGCCGCCCCAATGCAGTATGCACTTGGGCGGCAGGGTGGCGATATTGTTCTGAAGCCGGGCGTCGACCTCGATCATGTGCTCACCGACGGTGAGGTCGATGGAGCCGGACGGCGTCTTGGTCCCGCCCGTCCAGCTGTTCGCGACGCTCACGCCGTCTATGTACAGCGCACCTCCGTCGCTCGTCTCCAGCGTAAAATCGTAGGAACCCTCGAACGGCGCTATTATTTTGCCGCGCCAGAGGAGATAAGCGTTGTTCTTCACTCCAGTGCCGGCAACAAAGTCGTCGCCGTAATTGACGCTCAAGTCCACAGCCCCCACCGGTATGTCCCAACGCGAAGTCGGATTCGAAAGCGCGGCGGAGTTGGCCACATACGGCGCATAGATGGAACCTTTCAGACCCGTGCCGTTTCCTGGCGCGTAATATGAGTATGAATACGCGGCGGAGGCCGATTCGTCCCCCTCTGGGCTTATGGCAACGACACGATACTCCCAGTAGCCCTGCGAGACTGACGTGTCGTTGCAAGTCAACACGGCCCCCGGCACGGTCGCTACAGAAGTCCACTCCGCCGCCCCGCGCGCCCGGCGCTCAAGACGATAGTTCGCGGCGCAGATGCCGGCCGACCAGGAGGCTACTACAGCGAGCCCGTCCGCCGAGCGCGCCAACGAAAGCGAATCCGGCGCGGCGACGATGCCGGCCTCGTCGATGTCATGCTGCGTCCAACCGAAGAACATCAACTCCGCGACGTTGCAGCAGAAACCATTTACGTCCACGTTGTGACCATAGAGGAACCAGCACGGCGCACCTGCGCCCGGCATGCTCGTCCCCTCCTGGTAATAGAATCTGGTGTCCTGCGAAGACGCAGCCATCTTGTCCGAGCATAGCACCTTGTCCTTTAGTTCAACGTCCTCGCCCGACGCGCAGAAGAGCGCTCCGTTCTTCACTCGCACGTAGCACCAGTTGTCGTTGCGGCACACATATCCCACGGCGCCGACCCAGGCTTTCTCGCCGAAGTCGAGCCCCACAGGGCCATGAGTGAAGACGGCAGAATATAGATCGGCGAACGTGCTGACGTCTCCGTCGAACGTATGCGTTATGGGATGCCCTCCCGTGACCATCGAGGTGCCGTTTGTGGCCTTCATTATCGAGATGCCCTCGTAGAGGTGCGCCTCGTCGGACCAAGAGCGGTCCAGGCGTCTCCAGCGGCGGTAGGCGACGGGCTGCGAAATGACAGTCTGTCCGGAGAAAGCCGGATGGTTGCAGTCGGCACGAAGGCGATAGTAGTAGTAGATACCCACCTTGGCCGTGGTGTCGGTATACGAATTGTACTGCGAGAGGTCGACTCCTGGCGCAATGGCCGTGTAGGGCCCGGCTATGGAAGTTGCGCGAAGAACGTCAACGCTCGTGCTCGAGAGCTCGGCGGGGACCGACCACTCCACCTTCGGATAGAAGTTTGTAATGTCGTCGCGGGAGACCGTGATCGTCGGTTTCCACGGCGCGTCCGCCGGCACAACCTCGAACTCGCAGACGCTCGAGCGCGTGGAGCCGCCCACGCCCGACAGTATTCTCACGCAACGCGCATCTACGGGCTCCTCGAAGAATATGTCAGTGACGCGCGAGTTGCTCATGCCGCTCGCCGCAGTGTAGGCCACCACGGCGTCGGAGAACGACGAATCGCTCGCGTACTGCACCTGCGCGCCGTAAATGCGCCCCATCAGGTCGGGACGCGGATAGAAACGGATGCCGCGGATGCGGATCGACTCGCCGAAATCATACCCTATCCAAGGACTACTCGACTCGTCTACCATGGAGAACATGTCCCCGTCCACGGCGTTGTTGAATGTAGTGGCAGTTCCGATGGCAGTCCCCTTCACATTTACATAGGCCGAAACGTCGCCTATCGCCACCCACTCGCTCACCTCGTCGCCCGACGTCGTCCTCATGCGCAGGGTAGCCGTTCCAGCGAAATTCGTCGTGTATGTGAAGTATCCGCCGTCGTAACTGTTGTGATAAAAAAATGAAAGCGACGAGCCGGTTTTCGTGGCTATGGTCACGTATGCATCGTCTGCGGCCCCCAGATCCTTCATCTGCACTTCGAGCGTGGCGTCGAGGATTGCAGTGCGGGCCACGCACACCGTAAGTTTGCCGTTGCAGAACCCGACGGCCTTGAGCGTGGGAGCCGTCACAGCATGGACCGAGAGTGCGAGTACCGCCGCCACTGCGGCGAAAACACATCCGGCACGGCGTTCAATTCCATGTCTCCGTAGATTTCTCATAGTATTAGAACTTCCCCAATTGGACAGTAAGCACTATTTAAGCATGATGAGCGTGCCGGCGTCGCCGCTTCTGAGGACGCGCAGAGTACCGCCGCCGGTGATCCAGTCGAGCGTGTGTTCTGCGTCAAGCCCCGCCGAGGAGCCGCCGTATACGCCAGGTGCGAGATAGCGGAAATGCCCGTTGCCCCTCGGCACGGCCAGCGCGAGGACCGTCGGCTGCTCGCCTGCTACGATATCGACGGTGCCGTCCGTGCGCGTCATCCACGCATCAGACCTCCCCTGGGCGGATCCGAACGCCTTCGCACCCGCGCCGGGCGCGACGGCCAGCGTGCCGCCGTTCAAGACGATGTTCGTCGTCGCGATCCAGCCTGACCCAGCCGCAAAGCGCACCGTCCCGCGGTCCACTTCCAAAGTGCCCGTTGTTGACGCCGTGACGTTCGTGAATGTGTACGACCCGGCCATGTTGAACTTGATGCCCGCCGCGCCCGTCACCTTGAGCGCGATGAGGTCGTCATAGACTGTGTCCGTGGTCATCTCCAGCATCGCCGGGGTCGCACTCGCCAGATTCACGTACATGTCGGGCCACGTCTTAAACTCCCAGCCCCGGTACATGCGCGAGACGCTCTGGTCGTAGCCGTTGAGGTCAATCGTGCATGCCGTGCCATGGTAATATGTGCCGTTTTCGCACATGCGCACCGGCTTCCCCTTCGCCAGCACGTTCGTCCCGTGGCACTTGACGGTGCACTTGTAGGGGCACAGCAATTCCCAGTTGTTCGACGGCGAAGAGATGTTGATCGTGCCGCCGTAGTCGATGAGGAGGCTCCGAGACAGGTTGATGCCGTCTCCCTCGATCCATTCGTCGGCCCCGGCGATGCGGAAACAGATTGAATGATTCGTTTCGTTCGTGATGCCACCTATGAAGTGGACTTTCCCATGGAAATAGATTTCAGACTGACTGAGACCGGTTCCGACAAACGACACAAGGCCGGCCAGGTAGAGATGCGCGTTCCCTGAGCTGTTGATGTAGGCGCCTTCCTGGTTCGTGAGGCCGCTGCGGATTCTAAGCGGCGTCTCGTTGGTGAGGCTTCCGCCCACGGGGCTCGACGTGATGAAGCGCGGCTGGGCGCCCCAGCATGTCGTGAAACGGTTCGTCGCACCAAGGCCCTTCATGTTGTAGATGCAGGGCTGCGAGGCGGTGGTGAGGTTCGTGAGAACGAGCGGTGCGAGAAGATTCGAGTTGTCCGCCATGAAGTACGGCCGCCCCTCGCAGCGGATCGTCAATGGCAACGCCGCGGCGCCGCTAACGATGGGCGCGGCGTTTGAGAAGGTCGTGTTCGCGCCTATGAGCCACGTCTGCGGGAGGCTATATAGCTCAATCGGGCACGATATCCTGTGCGACACCACTGTGGAGTCCACAGTGTTCGTCAGGATCAGACCGCCCGCGCCGAGGATGAGCCTCGACTCTTCGTCAGCGGCCTTCAGTTCGAACGAGGCATTCGTGACTATCTCCACGGAGTATGCGGAGAAGATGCCAGAGACGACCGCCTGCGCCGTGCCCTCGCCGAACACAAGGCGCTCAGTGCCGTCGAACGACGGCGCAATCCCGCCCTTCCAGTTCGCGTCGGATGTAAACAAGTCGCCGTCCGAGCCGCCTATCCATGTGAAGATTTCGCCTTCGCCCTTTGGCTCGGGATTGACGACCATCAGCTCGCCGTCGCCTGCAAGGTGTCCGTTCATCTCCGGCGAATTCTTGGTGTAGATCCCGGGATCGAGGTAGGTGCCGTCCACGGCGGCGACGTCCGCCGTCATCACGAGACCGGAGGCGATGGTCAGCTTGCCGCTGTCGGAGAGGAACACATCCACGATGCCGGGAGCGATTGCGGCAGTGCCGACCGAGAGGTTCCCACTGCCGGTCGAGACGATCGCCGAGAGGTTGGGGAACTTCGCCGCCGCCGCGATTGCGAGCGTGCCGGAGCGCACCGTGAGCGCACCTGTCGTCGTGTTGTTCGTGCCGCTAAGTGTGAACGTCCTCGCGCCCGAGCTTGAATAATCGATCGACGCCGCTCCGTTCACCTGTCCGTTGTAGTTCACGTCCGCCGACTGGTTGAGGATCGTCAGCGTCGCGGGTGTCGCACTCTTGATGAACGTCGATTCCGACACCATGGCGCCGCTCTTAATGAGCGAAATCGTCTTGCAGCGCTGGTTGTAGCCGTTGAGGTCGTATGTTCCGGACGGGTGGCTGGCAGACCACGTCTTGCCCATCGCCCACGTGACGGAGTCCGCGATCAGATTGTCTCCGTAGAAGATGATCTTCCCGCCGGGGCCTATCACACACACTGACGACACGGCGCCTATCTGCGACTTGAGATGGCATACCCCGCCGTCGGACTCAAATGCTCTTCCCGAAGCGTTCGGCTCGACGCCGCCCTCAATGACGATGCCGCCGTCAACATAGCATGACGCCGCAAGCGTCAACAGACCCGTGAGGCGGCCAGGGCCCGTCAAACGTCCGCCGCGCATCGTAATCGCTCCCGCCAGCACGGTGTCCGCCGTGTTCGCCTTGACTCCGTAGTTGCCGCCCACAGTAACGTCCAGCGGATTGTTGTAGGTAAATCCGCCGGTGAACGTCTCGCGTAGCTTGTCGTCGTTCGACTCGACGAACTTGATCGTGGAAGAACCTGAATCGGCGGTGTTGAAAGTGGCATGGACATATTGGAAGTCCATCCCACCTGTGAACTCGGAGAGATCGCCGGTGAACGTGAGGGTCTTCTTCGTGCCTTGTGCGTTCACCGCGCTGAACTTGCCGGCGCCGCTGATCTTGCCCGCGAACGTGGCGTTGGCGGTGATGTTGGTGAAGGAGAGCGTGGCGCCGGACTCGATCACGATCTCTCCGCACGCGGCGGCGGTCGTCACGTCGGTGCCCGTCACCTCCACCAGCGAGCCCGCCGGTATGGTGGCCGTCCCGCCGGCCGCCGGCCAGTCAAAGGCGTAGGCACGCGCCGCGAACATGACGGCGGCGACGGCCGACAGTGCAACCAGAACGCTGCGGCACCGCCGATCCAGCGAAAAAAGACCATTTCTATTCATCTCAACGCTCCTTTTCTTTACATACGCCTCCAATGGCGCTCTTTCCAAGATAACATATGAAGAATCATACCATATTCAGACGGTTTACACAAGAGGCCACCCCGAATAAAGGCGAAAAACGGAAGACAACTTGCCCTACAACATCTATTTTCCTGGGACGGCCAGGCGCGTCAGACCGAAGAACGGCTCACCCAAAGGATCCTTGCGCCCGTCCTTCCACACCTTCCGCAGACGGTATTCATGGCGCGAATGCGTGGGCAGCCCCAGATCCTCGTAGCGCGCCACTCTGTACGGCACCCCGTCAGGGGCCTCGTTCTTCACATCGGCGATGTGCTTCTCATCTCGCCAAAGCTCGTAGTGGTCGAATTCCGGAGACATCTCCGCGCCCCATAGGACGTACATCTGCCCGTCCTTCTCGCCGTGTCCCGCGCGTGGCTTCTCGATGAGCCCCGTCCAGCCGGGCGGCGGCTCCGCCACCGTGTCGCGCACAACACGCGGCACGTTGTTCCTGCGCATCCATTCCGCGAACGGATCGAGCCAGTCCTCGCAGATGCGCGGCACACCGGCGTCCCTCCAGCCACCGGAATACGAGGTGATCGAGAAGCGGAAGGTGAAGTTCATGGAATCGCCGTCCGGTTGGTGCATCTGCAGCCAGTCCGTGAAGAGATACGGATAGATTGCGGTCTTGCCCTTCGGCGGCGTTCCGGTGTAGCAGGTCTTGTCGGGATGAATCTCCCCGAACTCGGTCAAGGTCGAGTCGCGCATCATGAGCGCCACGCCGAACTCGCCGTTCTCCACGGCGCACCAGTCGCGCACGGCGAAATAGGCGTCCGCGGACATTGGATGGCAATCCTCGTAGGGACGGATCGTCGTGCCGTTGAGATGCGCGGCGAACGTGCCGTCCGGCACGGCGAACGGGAAGGCCAGATATCCGAATCTGTTGTAGCGGCTTGTGTTGAAGAGATCGCGCGCGTGGTCGAAGGTGTCCACTATGTCGATGCGCTTCGCGTCTGATGGAAGGAACACGCGGCGGACCACCTTCGCCCCCAAAGCCGCCTCCGGGTCTCGCTCCCAGGACTTGTGGTTGTCGCGCGTGTACAGGAAATGGTTGGCGGGCGCGGACAGGAGTTCGCGTTTCAGGTCCTTGTCGTAGATGGAGAGAATCGTGCCGTTCGTGACGACGACGCGATACCAGCGGTTCTCAGTGGTGCCGTCGAGGCATTGGACGGGAGACGCCGGACGAGAGACGATGCCGAGTTTCGCCGTGGCCTTTGCAAGTTCGTTCGACGCGGTGGCGGCGGCGCGCTCGATCCAGTCGCGGTGCTGCATCCACGTCTCGAATACACGCCGTCCCTGGTAGCCGCTCGTGCCGTAGGAGTGCTCGTCGTTCAGGATCAAGTACCACCACGCGCGGTCCACGGCGGCGCGGTCTATCGTGCCGGCGAACGTACCGAGGCGCTCGGCCGTTTCGAGCATCCTATCGGCGTTCAGCTTGTCGGCGAGGAGCTCCGGGGCCGAGGCGGCGTGCTGAAGCCAGCCGCTCGTCATCTCGCCGATGAGCGTTGGGATCGAGTCACCAAATTTCCTCTCCAGGTATTCGAACGGCTCGTCGAGGCGACCGACGGTGCGGAACTGCGGCCAAACCCACTTCTTGTTCCACTCGGCGGCGAAATCGGCGAATCCCGTTGTGGGCCATTCATCGTCTGCGTAGGACGCCGCGAGCCAAATGTCGTAGGGATATTTCCGTTCCAGAATCGAGAGGAAACCCGGCATGCGCCCCTCGACCGGCTCCACGGACATGCTCAATTGCACCTTCTTTCCCTTCATCTCGGCAAAGAGACGGTTATAACCCCAATTATACTGGGTGGAGCACCACATTAACAGGGAATCGTCGCATCCCGGCGCCTTCCAGCGGAAAACCATCGGAATGGGCGAATCGTAGGAGACCTCCGCCCGCGCGCCGCCGCCCAGAGCGTCTGGATTCCAGGTGGAGGCCGGAATCGACATGTTCTTCTTCCAGATGGTCGAGGGATGCGGATTCCACTGGTTCGGACAATAAAGGCCGTAGCGTATGCCGGCGCGGACATACGGGGAGATGACGGAGCAGCTGATGCCGGGATTGTCGATCATGAGGAACGTCTTCGTCCCGACGCCCCATTTGTCGGCGAGCATCTTCTTCGTGAGGAGGGAGCGTTCGATCTCCGTCTTGGAGAAGAGGTGGGTGTGGTTGCCGGCGCAGGTGACGCCAACGTCCATGCGCCCGCGCGCGATGTAGTTGGTGACGATGCGCCAGGCGGCGTCCATGCCCTTGTCCAGATGGTAGTTGTCCCAGAACCAGAACCCCTCCATCACATAGCGGTAGGCGGCGGGGTCGGAATCGGGACGCTTGTCGGCGTCTATGAGGCGCGCCGCCTCGTCGATGCGCCGGACGGTCCCGTGGCGCTGGATATACTGCGAATTGTGGAGACCGATGTCGGTGTGCGTTGCCTTCACGCAGTAGAGCTTCCATTCCCTCACGGGCGGCAGACCGGCCGGGAGCGAATTCGTCGGCACGAGCTCATATACGACGTTCGTCCCCTCCACACGCGAGACCATCCGCCGCCCGTCGCGGGTGAGCATGGAATAGGCTGTGAAACCGTCCCCGCCGCCGGCGAAGGCAGTTCCGGCCACAAGGCAGAGAAAAGCTGGTAGCATTGACATGCGGGAATTATAGCATATTTTTGTTTACGAACGGCATGTCAAAAATCACTGGAGATTTCCCAAAACTTTTCTAAGTGGCAATTCACCCGTATGTAGTGCATGTGCGTCCGATTTCCGGCGCTCAAGGGCACATGCGAAAACGCGCGTTGCGGCTTGCGTCATGGGGGTTCGGCAATCGCCAGATTGCCTTCACCCCTTGCCGCTGCGCCGTCCGCGCGTTTTCGCCCGGCCCTTTCGCTTCCTTCCGGAAATCGGCCGCGCTTCACGGCGGGCCCTCGGTTGTCGGAGCGGTCGCCTCGCGCCGGCACCGGCGGAGAGCGCTGGTCGCCGTGGTACGCGTGGCGGGCGTCTGCGGCGCGGATGCGGCGCGATGCTGTCGTCTCGCGCCGCCCCGCATCCGCACCCGCCTCGCCCCGCGTCCCCCGGCGGCGTTCTCCGCCTAGCCAGCTCTCGTCTCCCGCCCCTCCGCCCTCGGACTTAGGCCCACTCGCGTTAATCGTGGTGTAATGCGTTCTCCTCTCCTATCCATTGTCCTACTCGTCCTATTCTCCTACTCGTCCTCAAACATCGTAAATCAACTACGCCTCCCACCAGAAGCCAGAAACCAGAAACTAGAAACCCGCCTTCGCCAAGGCTATGGCGGGCAAGCCAGAAACAATCCAACCACCTGCGGGCCGAAGTCTGAGGGAGGAGGAACGGGAGGCGAGCGCCGGCAAGGCGGGTGGGCGCCGCCGCGATCCGGACGAGGCGGCGGATGTGGATGCGGGGCGGCGCGAGACGACAGCATCGTGCCGCATCCGCGCCGCAGACGCCCCTCCGTCCGGACCGCGGCGACAAGTGCACTCCCGCCGGTGCCGAAGCGAGCCCTCCCGAGACGACGACCGAGGGCCCGCCCGTGGAACGCGTCCGATTTCCGGGAACAAGCGAGGCGGACGGCGCAGGGCGCGCGGACGGCGAAGCGGCCGGGGGTGAAGGCAATCTGGCGATTGCCGAACCCCCGCGACGCGAGACGCAACGCGCGCCCTCCGCCGTGCCGCCGAGCGCCGGAAATCGGACGCAGAGGCACTACGCACGGGACGGAGCTTAGAGCTTGGAGCTTAGAGTTTCTAGCTTGTCCACCGACTTGTCCGCCGTAGCCTTGGCGGAGGCGGAAGCCTTGGCGGAGGCGGGTACTTAGTGCCTAGTGCAAAGGGCAAAGAATAAAGTGTAATCTTTGCTTCAAGAAATAGGGAATCTCTCCCAAAAGGCATCGTTGTCCACAGCGGTGTGGAATATGGTAAAATACAACCATGAAAACGACATCAATAGCCATGAAGAAGGCGATGGCGGCCATCGTGCTCGCCGTGATCGGAAACGCCGCAGCGGGAACGCCCGTCGTGCTTTGGGAGAAGGATGACTTCTCGCCGGCCCGAGGAGGCGCGCGCGTGGAGACGAGTGCAGACGGAAAGGAACTCGTCCTCCCCACCCCGCGCGCGGCGGTGTCGCGGTCCTTCCCGCTCAAAAAGGAATGGCGCGTGCTGAAACTCAAAGGCATGCTCAAGGCAATTGGCGTGCCGAAAGGCAAGGAATCTTGGCAGACCGGCCGGTTCGCGATGCAGTGGCTCGACGCGCGCGGCAAGACCGTCACTCCGTGGCCTATGAACTATGGATGGATCGGCACGACGGACTGGATGAGCGTGGATCACGACTATCTCATCCCCACAAACGCAGCGACGCTCCTCCTCTCCCTCTGCAACCTCGCCCCAGGCGGCGAAGTGCGCTTCCGTGACGTGTCGCTTGTGGTGGTGAGATGCCGAGCCGAAAAGCCTGAGAACATGCCAGTCCCCGAAGGAGTCCCGGCCGACGCCGAGTCCCTCTCCGGCGCATGGAGCGTCAAGACCACCACCCGCTCCAGATGGTCCATGAACGGATTCTGGCGCTGCCGCCCGTCGCTTGACGGAGAACAGGACGGCTTCGTCCCGAAAAACGACGACAACTGGTCATGGAGCAGGATCCCCGAAGTGTGGCGTGCCGGCGCATCGCGCGCGTTCGCCCCGCAGGCGACGCTCGCGCCATGGTTCGAGGACCATCCGGAGGACGCCGCGCGCATCCGCCCCGACCGCGCATGGTACGCGCGCACGTTCACGATGCCCGCCGAGACAAAAGGCCGCCGCACCACGCTTTCGTTCGACATGGTGGCCTCGCACGCGGTGGTCTATCTGGACGGCCGGCGCGCCGGCGAAGCGTCGTTCCCCGGCGGCGAAGTGGACCTCACTGAGCTGGCGAAGCCTGGCCGCGAGCAGACGCTCGCCATCGACGTCACCGCATACGCCGAAGGCGAGACGCTCGTATACAACGAGGCAAGACGCTCCGACAAAGTGAAGAACGAAGTCCGCTTCAAAGGCGTCACCGGCGACCTGTGGCTTGACGCCGCCCCCATGCAGACCCGGATCGCCGACGCATGGGCGGAGACATCCGTCTCGCGCGGCGAGGTGCGCTTCATGGCCCGCATGGAAAACTCCGCGCCTGGCGCGAAATTCCACATGAAGGCCGAAGCCCACACGCCCGACGGCAAGACGGCCAGGATATTCGAAGGAGATGGAACGGTGGACACCGCAGGCATCCTCTCGTTCTCCGCCCCATGGCACGACGCCGACAGATGGGACATGCACACGCCCGGGAACCGCTATTCCTGCAGACTCTCCATACACGACGCAGCAAGCGGAACCGTAATGGACGAGGCGACGCCGTTCCCTCTCGCGTTCCGCGAAGTGCGCATCTCCGGGCGCAACCTCCTCCTAAATGGCTCGCCGGTGCATCTGCGCACGCTCTACGACCCGTCCCCCACGGAGATCGGCTTCTCCATGTCGCGTGAAGGAGGTCTGGCCCTCTGCCGCAACGTAGCCTCCTACGGCTTCAATGCCTTCATCGGCGGCAACTATTCGTTCGGTGCCGGAGCCGCCACCTATCTGCAGGGGATTCTCGACGCATGCGACGAGGCCGGAATGCTATACTGCTTCACTCTGCCGCACTTCAAGGACTTCGGCGACATGCGGACAAAGGAGGCGCAGGAGCGCTACCGCTGCACGACGGAGCGGATCATGCGCCTCGCACGCCGCTATCCGTGCGTGGTGATGTGGGCGACAAGCCACAACGCCGCCGGATACCTCGCCGCCGGCGATCCGCTCCTTATAGACGGCGTATACGAACACGACGGCAATGCCGTCAAACGCGAGTACGCACGCATATGCCGCAGGATCATCGGAGAACTTGACTCCACCCGCCCATGCTACCACCACGAATCGGGAAACCTCGACGACTTCCACTGCGTGAATTGCTATCTCGACTGGGCGCCGATCCAGGAACGCAGCGACTGGCTCGAACACTGGGCGACCCAAGGCGTGAAACCACTTTTCTTCGTTGAGTGGGGCCTGCCGCACATCTCCACCTGGTCCAGTTACCGAGGTCCGCTCTTCATCTGGCGCAAGAACGGCTACATGTCTCTCTGGAGCCAGGAATACGCCGCCGCATACAGGAACGACGCCGCATACGAGGCGACGCCCGAGGTGTACGCGGCGCTGGAAGCGGAGGAGAAGCTCTGGAAGACGCCTCAAGCTTTCCACTGGGGACGCCTGACGGGACACTGCAAGGCCATCAGCAACAACTACTTCGCAGTCCAGGCTCTGTTCGCGTCCGACAACTGGCGCAGCTTCCGAGGATGGGGGATCACCGCCGTCCTTCCCTGGGATCAGCAGGGCATCTGCCTGCGTTCGTACCAGACGAATCCGACACTGAATCCTGAATGGCCGGCGAAACTCAAGTTCCCCGGCTACTGTCCGCGCATGCTTGAGACGCGCTGGGGAGACCCGCGCGAATTCGCCCCCACGGCGCTCGGCCTCGCAATGAGGAGATGGAACATGCCGGTGTGCGCGTGGATAGGCGGGAAGGAGTCAAACGCCGGCAACGAGACCTTCACCGGGAAACGCCACGTATTCCGCCCCGGCGATGTCGCGGAGAAGACGCTCATGGTCGTGAACGACCGCCGCATTCCGGAGAGAGTGGATTGGAAGGCCTCGTGCGCCGCATACTCAGCCGAGGGCAGTACGACGATCGCGCCCGGTGCCCAGGCGCGCATACCGATATCGTTCGCCGTGCCGGCCGCCCCCGGCGAACACGTCCTCAAAGCCGAGTTCCGCTTCAGCGACGGCACATGCCAGACGGATTCTTTCGCCGTCCATGTGCAAAAGCCGGCGCAAAAGCCGAAAGAGGCCGTCGCTCTCCACGACCCCGTGGGCGATACCGCAAAACTCTTCAAACGAATAGGCGTCGCTTTCAATCCGGTGGACATCTCCGCCTTGAACGATCCCGCCCGCCTGCCGAAACGGCTGGTTGTGGGGCGCAGGACTCTCACAGCCGACCTGTTCCGCCGCATCATTCTGCCAGCCGCGCAGTCCGGCGGCTGCATTCTCGTGTTCGAGCAGGACAAGGAGACGCTCGAAGAAGTCGGATTCCGCGTTCAGACGCTCGGCCTCCGCCACGTCTATCCACGTTTCCGCGAAACGTCGCTTTCGGGCGTCCTCTCCGAAGAGCGCCTGCGCGACTGGGCCGGCTCCTCGACACTCGTCCCCACCCATTTCTCCCACAAGGATCCGAACAACTACCGCAACGGATGCGGATCCGGTCTATGGGCCGGATACCGCAACACGCGCGTATGGAGATGCGGAAACCGCGGCGCCGTAGCCACCGTGGTGCCGGAGAAACCCACTAACGGCGACTGGTGCGCGCTTGTGGACGGCGGCTTCGACCTTCAGTATTCACCGCTCCTTGAATGGCGCGTGGAGAAGAGGGGCAAGATAGTATTCTGCCAGATGGACGTGACTGCGCGCACGGCCGACGATCCGGCGGCAGACGACCTCGCCACGTGTCTCGTGGCCTTTCTCTCCGAACGTCCGCCGGCCGACATGATCGCCAAACCGTACGGTATGCAGGCATACGCTTCCATTCTCTACTCCACCCATGGCCCCTGGGTCATCACCCAGGACTCCGACCTCGACACGAAGAAGCTATACTTCATCACATCCGGCGCGACGCCGCCAGAAGGATTCCTCGACAACGTCCACGCCGGCGCAACAGCCCTTCTCTGCGGACTCACCGCCAATGAAGTGCGCCAGTTCTCACCTGTACCCCTGGCCGTGGCCGACACAAACCACTGCCACTACACGCGCATCGAAAAGCTCCCCCCGGAGCTGAACGGACTCTCCAACGCCGACTGGGCCTGGCACGGCGCAATAGACTTCGCCGCATTCACAGACTCCGTCCCCGACGGCAACAACGCCTTCCGGGTGGTTCGCCACGGCAAGGGTCGCCTCGTGTTCTGGCAGGTTCCACCGTGGAAGATCGACGCCGCCAACCGCCCGTATCTGCGTACCACCAAGAGGCGCGCCGACGCCATGTTCTCGCGTCTTAAAGGCAATCTCGGATTCAAGCGGAACGTCAATCCGCTCTACCTTTACGCAGACGTCCCGGCGGCCGAGGACGACCCGTACCGCTACTTCCACTGGTAGCGGCTAGCGGCTGGCCAGTGCACGGCCGACCTCGGCGGCGGCCAGCACGTCGTCCACCGTCGCGCATGGAAGTCCCTGCGCGGCGGAAAGAGAGCGTTCGAGCAGGCGGGGAATGTCCATGAACCCGATCTCGCCGGCGAGGAAGCGCGCTACGGCGACTTCGTCGGCGGCGGAGAGGACTGCCGGGGCGGCGCCGCCCTGCGAACTGGCCGCGCGGGCCAGGGGAAGACACGGGAAGCGGGCGGGGTCGGGCGCACGGAATGTGAGGCGCGAGAGACCCGGTAGATCCAGCGCGGCGCGGCGGGCGGGAAGGCGGCCGGGCCAGGAGAGCGCATACTGTATCGGTACGCGCATGTCCGGCGGCGAAAGCTGCGCCAGAGTGGCACCGTCCTCGAACTCCACGAGGGAGTGTACGACGGACTCCTGATGCACCACAACGCCTATTCTGTCCGCCGGCACGTCGAAGAGCCAGCGCGCCTCCATCACCTCGAAACCCTTGTTCATCATGGTGGCGGAGTCCACCGTCACCTTCGGCCCCATCTTCCAGCGAGGATGGGCAAGCGCCTGCGCAGGCGTCACGGACGACAAGTCGGCGGGCTCGTCGAGGAACGGTCCGCCCGAGGCGGTCAGGACGAGCCTGGAGACGTTTCTGCTCCATTCGCCGCCGCGGTTCTCCTGCAGACACTGGAAGATCGCGGAGTGCTCGGAGTCGACCGGCAGAATCCTCACGCCCTTCTCGCGGGCGCGCGCCATGACGATCTCGCCGGCCATGACGAGCACCTCCTTCGTGGCGAGCGCCACGTCCATGCCCTTCTCGATCGCGGCGAGCGCGGGAAGAAGTCCGCTGAGGCCCACCACGGCCACAAGGGCTACATCGGCCTCGCTCTCTTCCACGGCGCGCAGCGCGCCGTCGTCGCCCAGATGCACGCTCGCGCCGAACTCGCGCCCCAGCGCCTCCGCGGCCTCGCGGCTCGAACGCGCCGAGAGCGCCGTTATGCGGAAGTCGTCCGGATGGCTCCGGACGACGTCGCAGGCGCTTGAGCCAATGGAGCCCGTCGCGCCGAGAAGGACTATCCGCTTCATCAGCGGAGGGAGTCCATCACACCGCGGAAGTAGCCCACGCTCTCCGCCATGCCGGGCACGTTGTTCGTGAAGTCGCGCTCGTATTCGATCTCAAGCGCGCCGGCGTACTCGATCTCCTTGAGGGCCTTGGCGATCTCCACCATGTCGATCTTGCCGCGCGGGAACTGCATGGCGCGGCCTTTCTTCGTGCAGTCGGAGACGTTCTTGAGATGCACGTCCCAGAGACGGTCGCCGTAGTTGCGGATGGAGTCCACGGGGTCGTATCCGGCACGGAAGTCATGGCCGATGTCAAGGCAGAGGCCCATGCCACGGTCCATGTCCTTGATCATGTCGTATGCGCTGCGACCGGTGGGGAAGAGCTCGGGCATGTCCGGTCCGTGGTTGTGGATGGCGTACTTGATGCCTGTCTCGGCGCACTTCTTCGAGGCGTAGAGGCAGAGCTCGCGGTTCTCGACGCGCTTCTTACCGACCATCTTGAACGGCACGGCCACCACCACGTCAACACCCATGCGCTGGGCGAACTCGAAAGCGCAGTCGCACTGGTCCTCGGTGCTCATGTAGACGGGGCCGATGGACGAGATCTTGACGCCGGCGTTCGCGGCCTTCTCCTTGCAAGCTGCGATCTCGGCGTCGGTGATGGCGCGTACCTCGGCCGTGTTGTCCACCTTCACGCCCTTGCGCACCATGAAGTACTTGATGCCGGTACACTGCAGCTCGTGGAGCTTGGCGAATTCGAGTATCTGGTCGAAGTCGTCGTACTTGTGGTACGTATAGGGGGCGATTCCGAGCTTGAACTGGATGTCCTTGCCGGTCGTGTAGACGCCTTCGGGACGCGGCTGCGCCACGGACTCGGTGGTGGAGCATACTGTCGTGCAGCCGGCGAGGGCCACGGCGGCGATGAGCATTGTCTTCTTCATCTTTGTTTTTTCCTTTCAGTTGATTCGCCTGCATCCGTCTAGGCGGCGGAACTCGGCTGTTGTCATGTCATAAAGCGGCTCAACCCGCCACGGCGGCGTTCTCGACGAGGCGGCGCGCCACTGCGGACACCCCGGCCCAGTCGCCAGCCGTCACGCGGGAGCGGTCGGCCAGAACCCCGCCCACTCCTGCACCCACGCATCCGGCCTTTGTGAAGTCGCCGATGTTCTCGGGCGTGATCCCGCCCACCGCGAGTAGCGGAATGTGCGAGAGCGGCGCGCGGATCGCCTTGATGTAGGCCGGGCCGAGGGACACGGCGGGGAACACCTTCACGAAGGACGCACCGGCGGCGTAGGCCTGCGCGATCTCTGTGGGCGTGAACGCGCCCGGCATCGCCACAAGGCCGGCGTCGACGGCGGCGCGCACTATCTCGACGTCCAGCGACGGGGTGATGATATAGCCCGCCCCGGCGTCCGCCGCGATCTTCAGCTGCTCTGCGGTCAGCACCGTGCCGGCACCGGCGAACACCTCTCCGGGGAACCGCTCGCCGATCATGCGTATGGCGGCGGCGGTGTTCGCCCAGTCCGAACGGTCGCGCTGGTTGAACGTCACCTCCACCATGCGGATGCCGCCCTCGCGGTACGCCTCCGCGAGCCTGAGGCATTCATCCGGCGAAAAACCGCGGATGATCGCGATGATGCGGGTCTCCCGCACTGTCCGTATCACTTCTTCCTTCATGGCGTCTCCTTTTGAAATTGAACCCCGGAGACCGAAGTCTCCGGGGCGGGTGGGAGGCTTTCGCCGCCCGTAAAACACACCATCTTCGATTCCGCCCCCGCCTTCCGCGCCTCGAAGCGTGTCACTCGTCTAGCGGAAGAGCCGATTAGTTTAGTAATCTGACCACCTCGCTAACGCATCCGGCGAAGACGTCCTTTCGGACGGCTTCCAAGAGCCCGCACACCCCGCCCGAAGGCAGGGCACACTACGCCCTTTCGAATTTCACGCCTCCTAGTTTAGCACATCGCCGGACACCGCGCAAGCACAAAATCGCGGAAAATTCAATCTCGCCAGATCCCACTCGCAACACCCATTCAAAACGATCCTGGCCCATCATGAAAGCAAAGCCGCCCGCGCTGTCGCGGGCGGCTTTCTTGCGGCATGTCTGCCGTCTCTGCTCAGGCGACGGAGCCGCCGGCGGCCTCGATCTTCGCCTTGGCCGCGGCGCTGCAGGGCACTTTCACGATGAACTTTTTCGTGAGCTCGCCCTTCGCGAGCAGCTTGATCTTCGGGGCCTTGTTGTCGGAGAAGCCGGCCGCCGCGAGAGACTCCACGGTGATCTCGGCACCGGCCTCGAACTTCTTCTCGAGGTCGGAGAGGTTCACCGCGAGCGCCTTGGCGTTGAAGCGGGCGTTGTTGAAGCCGCGCTTCGGCAGACGCCTCACGAGCGGCATCTGGCCGCCTTCGAACCCGAGCTTCTGCTTGTGGCCCTTGCGGGCGTTCTGGCCCTTGTGGCCCCGCGTGGAGGTCTTGCCCATGCCCGAACCGCAGCCGCGGCCGACGCGCTTCCTGCGATGGCGGGCGCCAGGGGTGTTGGTCAAACTAGAGAGATCCATGATGATATAACTCCTCTTTTAAAGGGTTCGGGGAAACCTGGGCCTCCCCGTATGTTGTTCACGCCCTGAGAGCGGCGATCTCCTCGGCGGAGCGCAGCTGCGAAAGAGCGTCCATGGTGGCCTTGACGACGTTGAGGCGGTTCTTCGAGCCGAGAGACTTGCCGACGGCGTCGCGGATGCCGGCCGCCTCGAGGACGGGGCGCATGCCGCCGCCGACGATGAGGCCCGTGCCGTCAGGGGCGGGCTTGAGGAGGACGCGGCCTCCGTCGCACTCGCCGGTCACGTCGTGCGGAATCGTCTTGCCGTGGAGGGTGACGGGGCGCATCGCCTTGCGGGCGGCCTCGCCGCCCTTGCGGATGGCGTCGGAAACCTCGTTGGCCTTGCCGAAGCCCACGCCCACCTTGCCCTCGTGGTCGCCGACGACGATCACGGCGGAGAAGGACATGCGTCTGCCGCCCTTGACGGTCTTGGCGCAGCGGTTCACGAACACGACGCGCTCGTCGAGGTCGTCTGTGGCGCCGGACTCGTTGCGGCGCTTGTCGCGGTTCATAGCCATTATTCAGCCTCCTTGGCGGGTTTGTCGCTGATGGAAAGTCCGTTCTCCACGGCGGAGGCGACGATCGCCGCCACGCGGCCCGTGAACGGGTTGCCGCCGCGGTCCACCACCACGCGGGAGATGCCCTTGGCCTTTGCGGCCTCTGCGGCCGCGGCTCCGAGCTTCTTGGCGATCTCGAGGTTCGCCTTCGTCTCCTTGATCGTGGACGCCTGGGCGAGCGTGTTGCCCGCCGCGTCGTCGATGAACTGTACGTACATGTGCTTGTTCGTCACGCAGATCGCCATGCGGGGGCGGTCGACAGAGCCGATCACACGCTGGCGGAGGCGGAGGTGACGCTTCGCACGCTGGTCTTTACGGTTGAAACTCATTTTCGTTTTCTCCGATTCAGGCGGCCCTCTTAGGCCACCTTCTTGCCCTGCTTGCGGCGGATGTGCTCGCCGAGATACTTGATGCCTTTGCCCTTGTAGGGCTCGGCGGGATAGAAGCTGCGGATGCGCGCGGCGGCTTCGCCCACCTGCGCCTTGTCGCAGCCGGTGATCGTGATCTGGAGGCCGTCGTTCTCGACGGTGACCTTGAGGCCCTGCGGGATCTCGAAGAGCTTCGGCGAGGCGAAGCCCAGGGAGAGCGCGAGAGTGCTGCCCTGGAGGACCGCCTTGAAGCCGGTGCCCTCGATCACGAGCTGCTTCGTGTAGCCCGCGGACACGCCCACGACGTTGTTGTGGATCAGGGCGCGCGCGAGGCCGTGGAAGTTGCCGAGCGTGGCGTCGTCGGCGCAGGAGACGACGACCTTGCCGCCCTCCACCTTCGCCGTCACTCCGTCGTGCATCACGTACGAGAGCTCGCCGAGCTTGCCCTTAACTGTGACTTTCTGCCCTTCCACGCCCACGGTGACGCCGGCGGGGATTTCGACAGGTTCTTTGCCAATGCGAGACATTGTTGGACTCCTTACCAGACGGTGCAGATCAGTTCGCCGCCGACCTTCTTCTCCTTCGCCTCCTTGCCGCTCATCACGCCCTTGGACGTGGAGAGCACCGCGAGGCCCATGCCGTCGAGGACGGCCGGGATCTCGGCGCAGGAGACGAACTTCCTGAGGCCGGGCCTGGACTTGCGCGCGAGGCCGCGGATTGCGGGCTCCGCGCGGTCCGAGTACTTCAGCGTTATCACGAGCTTCTTGGGGAACTCGTTGGTGGTGAAGGCGTCCTGGACGTATCCGGCCGACTTCATCACGCGGACGATCTCCGCCTTGAGGTTCGATGCGGGTGTGGCGACCTGGAGGAGACGGGCCTTGAGGCCGTTCCTGATCGTCACGAGCATGTCGGAAATGGGATCAGTTATCATTGCTTCAACTCCTTTCCGATGTTACCACGATGCCTTCGTCACGCCGGGGATGAGCCCGTTCACCGCGAGTTCGCGGAAGCACAGGCGGCAGACGCCGAACTTGCGCATGTAGGCGTGGCGGCGGCCGCACACCCTGCAGCGGTTGTACGCGCGGACGTTGGACTTCGTGAGGGGCTTCTTGCCCTCGGCTACGCGCTTCTTGTCCTTGGCCTTCTCGGCCCAGAGGCGCGCGGTCTTCTCCATCAAGCATTTCTTCGCCATTGTTTAGTTCCTCCCCGCAAACGGCATGCCGAGCGCGACGAGAAGCTCCTTGGCAGCCTGGTTGTCCTCAGAGCTCGTCACGAACGTGATGTCCATGCCGGAATGGCCGGCGGAGACCTCCACGAGCTCAGGAAAGATTGAGTGGTCCTTCACGCCGAGCGTGTAGTTGCCGCGGCCGTCGAAGCCACGGTTGGGAATTCCGCGGAAGTCGCGGATGCGCGGCAGGGCGGCGGAGATCAGGCGCTCCGCGAAGTCCCACATCCTGTCGCCGCGCAGAGTCACCTTCGCGCCGATGATCATGCCCTCGCGCAGCTTGAAGTTCGAGATGGACTTCTTGGCCTTGCAGAGGAGCGGCTTCTGGCCGGTGATGGCCTGCAGATCCTCGACGAGGGACTTCTGCTCGTCCTTGGAGACGATGCCGAAGCCCATGTTGATGACGATCTTCATCAGGCGCGGCACGAGCATCCGGTTTGTGGTGCCGAGCTTCTTCTCGAGCTCGGGCACGATCCGGGAGGCGTATTCTTCTTTGAGTTTTGCCATGATCGTTTACCTCAGATTGTCTTTCCGGAGGTCTTGAGCTGGCGCACCTTCTTGCCGTCCTTGACGACGACGGAAACGCGCGAGCCCTTCTTGGCCTCCTGGTCGAACGGCATCAGCTTGCACAGACGGATCGGAAACTCGATCTCCACGAAGCCGCCCTGGGGCGTCCTCTCGCTGCGGCGGACCGCCTTCTTGTGCTTGTTGAGGCCCTCGACGATGGCCGTACCCTCCTTGCTGTCGACGGACTTGACGACGCCGGTCTGGCCGACCTCGTTTCCGCGCCTGACGACCACCAGGTCGCCCTTACGTATGCGAGCAATAGACATGCTAGTTCACTCCTTGGGTCCAGATCCTCAGACCACTTCCGGGGCCATGGACAGGATCTTCATGTAGTTCTTCTCGCGCAGTTCGCGCGGGACCGGCCCGAAGACGCGAGACCCTATCGGGTTCATCTTCGAATCGACGAGGACGCAGGCGTTCTGGTCGAAGTGGACGACCGAGCCGTCCTCGCGGCGGATCGACGCGCCCGTGCGGATGATCACCGCCGTCGCGACCTGGCCCTTCTTGATCGAGCCGGTGGGCGACGCCTCCTTGATGGAGACGCGGATGATGTCGCCGAGGTGCGCGTACTCCTTGCGCTGCCTGAGAATGCGGAAGCACATGGCGCGCTTAGCGCCCGTGTTGTCCGCCACGACGAGATTTGTCAGTTCCTGGATCATGTCACTTCGCCTCCGGCGCGACGATGCGCCAGCGCTTGGTGGCGCTGAGCGGACGCGTCTCCATGATTGTCACCTTGTCGCCGACCTTGGCGGTGTCCGCCTCGTCGTGCGCATGGTACTTCTTCGAGCGGATGATCACCTTGCCGTAGACAGGGTGCAGTTCACGGTACTCTACCTTCACGACGACGGACTTGACGCCCATCTTCGAGACGACCGTGCCTTTGCGGACCTTGCGGGCGCCGCGCTTTTCTTCGTTCGCCATGGTTACTTGGCCTCCTTCTGCTTCTCGCCCGCGACTGTCAGCATGCGCGCAATGTCGCGGCGCAGGGCGCGGACTCGCGCGGGCTTCTGGACGTCGGCCTTCGAGGCCAGCTTGAGGTTGAGATCGGCAAGTTCCTTGCGCGTCTCGCGTATCTTCGCGGCCAGCTCGTCCGCGCCCAGTTCTCTAAGTTCAGACGCTTTCATCAGATTTTCACTCCTGCGCGGGTGATGAACTTCGTGTGTATGCCGAGCTTGGTCGCGGCGAGGCGCATGCACTCGCGCGCCACCTCCTCGGAGACGCCTCCGATCTCGAAGAGCACCTTGCCGGGCAGGATCACGGCCACCCAGAACTCCGGGTTGCCCTTGCCCCCGCCCATTCGCACTTCGATCGGCTTGCGCGTGATCGGCTTGTCGGGGAACACGCGGATCCAGAGCTTGCCCTTGCGCTTCATCTCGCGGTTGATCGCAACGCGGCACGCCTCGATCTGCGTGGCGGTGAGGAACCCGCGCGTAGTGGCCTTGAGGCCGAACTCGCCGTACGCGAGCTCCGCGCCGGAAGTGGCCCAGCCGCCGCGGTTCCCCTTCGACACCTTGCGGTACTTTACTCTCTTGGGCATCAGCGGCATGGCTTACCTCCCCCTTTCCTTGCGTTCGCCCCGCTCGCCGCGCTCGCGGCGCGGGCTGTTTGAACGGGCCGCCTGGAAGTTCTCCTTCTTGCAGATCCACACCTTCAGGCCGATCTTGCCGGCCGTGGTGTTGGCCTCGGCGAACCCGTAGTCGATGTTCTCGCGCAGCGTGTGGAGGGGCACCTTGCCCTCGCGGCTCCACTCGACGCGCGCGATCTCCGCGCCGTTGATGCGGCCGGAGGCGTGTATCTTGATGCCGTCCACGCCCATGTCCATCGCCACCTTCTGCGCGCGCTTCATGGCGCGCTTGAGGGCGATGCGGCGCTCAAGCTGCTGGGCGATGGACTCGGCGACGAGCTGCGCGTCCGCGTCGGCGTCGCGCACCTCCTTGATGTCGAGATAGACCTCCTTCTTGGTCATCTTCTCGAGATCGCCGCGGATACGGTCCACGTCCTGGCCCTTGCGGCCGATGATCACGCCGGGGCGGGCGCTGTAGAGCGAGACGCGCACGCGGTTGGCGTAGCGCTCGATCTCGATCTTCGAGATGCCGGCCTCGACGAGGTGCTTCTTGATGTACTCGCGGATGGCGCGGTCCTCGACGAGGAACGTGCCGAAGGCCTTCTTGGGGGCGAACCAGCGGCTGCGCCACGCACGGTTTACCGGCAGGCGGAAGCCTGTTGGATTGACTTTCTGACCCATTATTTTGACTCCTTGCCGTCGGTGAGGACGACTTTGCAATGGCAGAGACGGTGGGCTATCGGATGTGCCGAGCCGCGGGCCGTAGGCCAGTAGCGGCGGATGCGGACGGACTCGTCGAACACCGCGAGCTTCACCTTCAGCGCCCCGGCGTCGAGGCCGTGGTTGTTAACCGCGTTGGCCGCGGCGCTCCTGAGCGTCTTCTTGAGAATCTCCGCGGCCTTTCTGGGCGAGAACTCGACGACCTTGAGGGCCTCGGCGAGCGGCTTGCCCTGACATTCGCGGGCGAGGGGGCGGCCCTTGGCCGCCGACATTCGCGCGTTGCGCGTTATGGCGATCACTTCCATGGCTAGACCTTACCTCTTTTCTTCCTTCTTGACGAGGGCGCCGTGCGACTTGAACGTCCGCGTGGGCGCGAATTCGCCTAGACGGTGGCCGACCATGTTCTCGGTGACGTACACCTGAACATGCTGCTTGCCGTTGTGAACCGCGAACGTGAGCCCGACGAAGTCCGGGAGCACCATCGAACGGCGGCTCCAGGTCTTGATGGGCTGCTTCTTGCCCGCGGCCTTCATCTTATCGACCTTGCGCAGGAGAGACTCCTCCACGTAAGGCCCCTTCTTCAATGAACGCGCCATCTGCTATTTCCTCCGCTTGACGATGACCTTGTTGGACGCCTTGTTCGGCTTGCGGGTCTTTCCGCCCTTGGCGAGCTGGCCCCACGGCGAGCACGGATTCGTGCCGCCGGACGTGCGGCCTTCGCCGCCGCCCATCGGGTGGTCGACAGGGTTCATCGCGACGCCGCGCACCGTCGGGCGGATGCCCAGGTAGCGCTTGCGACCGGCCTTGCCGAGCTGGATGGAGCCCCAGTCCTTGTTGCCCACCGCCCCGACCGTCGCCTTGCAGCGAGCGTCGAAGATGCGGACTTCGCCGGACGAGAGCTTGAGCGTGACCGTCCCGCCGTCGCGCGCCATCACCTGAGCCTCGTTGCCGGCCGAACGCGCCACCTTGGCGCCCTGGCCGGGCACGAACTCGACGGCGTGGACCATCAGGCCGAGCGGGATCTGGCCGAGAGGCAGGCAATTGCCCACCGTCGCCTCCACTCCGGAGCCGGAGACCACCTTGTCGCCCTGCTTGAGGCCCTCGGGGGCGAGTATGTAGGAGTACTCGCCGTCCTCGTACTTGATGAGAGCCAGGTTGGCGCTGCGGTTGGGGTCGTACGCGATGTGCTCTACGACCGCCGGCACGCCGTCCTTCCTGCGGAAGAAATCCACCTTGCGGTAGCGGCGCTTGGCCCCGCCGCCGCGGTGGCGCACTGTGATCACGCCCGTGTTGTTGCGGCCGGCGTGCTTGCGGATCGCCTCGGTGAGGGACTTCCGCGGCTTCTTCTCTGTTATCTCCTCGAATGTGGAGGACACGCGGAAGCGCATTCCCTCCGATCGAGGCTTGTATGTCTTGAGTGCCATGGTTCTATGACTCCCTTACAGCATTTCGATGCGCTCGCCGGCCTTGACCTCGACGATCGCGCGCTTCCACGTGCTCTCAGTCTTCTGGCGGCGCGTGCCGCGGATAGTCCTGAGACCGCCCTTCATGTTAGCCGTGCGCACCGCGAGGACATGCACGCCGAAGGTGTCTTCGACGGCCTTGCGGATCTGCGGCTTTGTCGCGTCGCTGTCCACCTCCAGGAAGAACTGGTTCCGCGCGGCGAGCCGCTCGGCCTTCTCGGAGAGGATCAGCCTCTTCACAATCTGACGTGCCATCACTTGGCCTCCTTACCGGTTGCGGCGGCGCGGGCCATGAGGGCGTCGAAGCCGGCCTTGTCCGCGACGATGTTCTTGAAGAGCAGCACCGCGTACGGGTTGATCTCCTGCGCAGTGGCAGAATCCACACGCGGAAGGTTGCGCACCATCAGGTCGATCGCCTCGTTCGGCTCGGCCGTGAGGACGAGCGCGCTGCGCTCGACGCCGATCGACTTCAGGAACTTGTTCATGAGCTTCGTCTTCGCGGCCTCGAACTTGAACTCGGAGACCACTATCACGTCGCCCGCGACGATCTTCTCGGCGACGGCGCGCGCGAACGCGAGCTTCATCACCTTCTTGTTGACCTTGACGCTCCAGTCACGGGCCTTCGGACCGTGCGCCACGCCGCCGCCGCGCCACACCGGGCTCTGGCGGAAGCCTGCGCGGGCCCTGCCCGTGCCCTTCTGCTTCCAGGGTTTCTTGTTGGACCCCGCGACCTCGCCCTTGCTCTTGGTGTGGGCGCTGCCGGCGCGCATCGCGTTGCGGATCGCCGTGACGGCGTCCTTGAGCGCCTGCGCGCCCTTTTCGGTGACGAGCGTGGAGTCGTCGATCTCAAGATCGGCGGCCGCTGCGCCGGCCGATGTATACTGCTTTATCGTAGCCATGGCTTACTTGGCCCCCTTCTTCGCCTTGAACGCGATCGCCGCGTTCTTGAGGGACTTGCGCACGATGACCGTGCCGTTGCGGGCGCCGGGAATCGAGCCTTTTATAAGTAGAGCGTTGTCCTCCGGACGGATCGCCACCACTTCGAGATTCGTCGCCGTGCGGGTGACGTCGCCCATGTGGCCGGGCATCTTCTTGCCCTTCTCGATCCAGCCGGGGAGGTCGCGGGCGGCGAGGCCGCCTGTGCGGCGCTTGGAGTGGCCGCCGTGCGTCATGTTGCCGCCGGCGAACCCGTAGCGCTTCAGAACGCCGGCGAAGCCCTTGCCCTTCGTCGTTCCCGTCACGTCGACGTACTGGACGCCCTTGAAGTTCTCCACGGTGAGCACGTCGCCCACCTTCACCGTCTCGCCTTCGTCGAGCGCGAACTCCCTGAGGACCCGCACCTTCTTGTCGACGAGGCCGCCGGTCTTCTCCTGATGGCCCGCGACCGCCTTGGTGAGACGCTGCTTCTTCTGCTCGCCGAAGCCGAGCTGAGCGGCCGAGTAGCCGTCCCTCTCAGGCGTCTTGAGCTGCACCACCGGGCAGGGGCCCACCTCGATGACGGTCACGCACACGCGCTTGCCGTCGGCGTCGAAGATCTGGGTCATGCCCACTTTCTTTCCAATCAAACCTTCCATCGCGAGCCTCCTCACACCTTGATGGTGATGTCAACGCCCGCAGGCAGGTTGAGCTTCTTCAGTTCGTCGATCGTCTTGGCCGTGGGGTTCACGATGTCAAGAAGGCGCTTGTGCGTGCGCATCTCGAACTGGTCCATGGACTTCTTGTCCACATTCGGCGAGCGGTTCACCGTGTAGCGCTCCACTCGCGTGGGGAGCGGTATCGGCCCCACCACCTGCGCCCCCGTCCCCCGGGCCGTGTCGATGATCTTCCCGACGGCCTGGTCCAGCACACGATGGTCGTATGCCTGCAGACGGATGCGTACTCTTTGCTGTTGCATCTCTTTGTTCTCTCTTTTCGTTTTTGTTTTGCGTCCTGCCGTCCGACGGACGTCCCATGGGCGGGCGCGGAACTTCCGCGTTGCCGCCCGAAGCCCCATTGGGCGGCTTCGCGGACGTCTGGGTCCTTCGGCAGTTCACCTTCCAAGATCCGCCAGGCCCACAATGAAAACGCCCGCGGCGCCTTCCCGGCACTACGGACGAATCCAATCTGCCGGACGCATCCAGCGGCCTTTCGGCCTTCCGGACCGTATCACGAACCTTGCTTCCCTTTTCGGGTGAGCGCATATTATAGCATTTCCTCCTCCGCACGCGCAAGGGGGAAGATCAGATTTCTTCACCTTTTTCTCATTAGCGACAAAAAGAAGGATTCGGAACTCGAAAATGGAATATAAAGAATTACAAGATATTCAAAGTGGTTCCCCTGCGCGAATGCCCACGGGGCCGATCAGCCCCGACTGGAACCTGCCCACCGGCACATCCTTGAACGACGTCGGGCGCAACGTCCACGTTTTGCGGGCGCTTTCAGGCAGCAGCGAATCGCCCATCAGCCGATTCGCCCACGTGTTGCACGTCCGCACTTCGAGCCTGTTCTCCCCTTTGCGCAGAAGCCTCTCCAGGCCGACGAGCCGATATGGCTTCGTCCAGGCAGTCCCCAGCAACTGGCCGTTCACACGCACCTCGGCCGACACTCCCACTTCGCCCAGCTCAAGCGCCGCCGCGCCCCGCCCCCCATTCCACACGAACGTCGTCTCGTACACCGTAACGCCCGAGAAATACTTGAGATCGTCCTCATCACTCGCCGTCTGATCCGCAAGAACATCCAAAACCCTGTTCGTCGGCGCATTAAGCCCTTCGTACCGGACGCGCCACGGTCCGCCGACGGCAATGCGTTCGCCGACACCCGGCGGCAGCGCCTGGCGCGGCCTCGCGTCCCCCTTGCGAAACACCACGAACAACGCCTGCGACTTCGAAAGATTCAAGTCCATCTCCGTGGCCCCTCCCTTGCGGACCACGTTCGCCGGCGAATAGATTTCACACGTCAAAGGATCGAGGACCATTGGCTCCTTGCCTTCCACGCGGAACGAGCACCGATACGTCCCATCCACAGACGGATCGTTTGCGACGACATACCAGATGTCCGTCTCCCCGTCCCGACGGTGGCGCGCACGAGCACGCTTGTTTTCATCACCCGCGCACACGCCAATGAAATCAGGCTCAAGGCCGATCTTCTCAAGTGCCTCGCGCACGGAAAGCCCCCGCATCACGATTCCTCGTCCCAATGTGCGCGTCTTCTTCGTCTCCCCGTCGAGATCCCCCACGAGCTCCCGGACCGCCGCCGCCAGGCGCGCGTCGCACGCAGGATACCCCGCAAGCCCCGGAGTCGACTGCGGAACGGTCTCGACGGAGACGGCGAGCCCGTCCTTCACGCAGCGGACGATCTTCTCGGCGATCTCCGCCGACATGTGGGCGGAGTTTCTCAGCACCAGCAGACGATACTGGACGCCCCCAGCCTTCCCCATACGATCCCCTGCCATCGCGAAGTCCTTTAGGAAGCAGTGCGGGGAGAGCATGTCCCAATCCCAGCCGGAACGCCTGTTCTCGTTGGCGTCCAGTCCGATCAGCGGCTCCGTGCCCACATGGAGCGGCTTTAGACCATAGTCGGGCCCCATCACGTCTTCGCCGTAGTACACCGCCACGTCCACCACAGGTACGCCCTTTCGCAGAAGCGCCTGCGTCCGTGCCAGCGTATCAAGCCAAGCTCGGGCCTGGACCGACCACGTCTGCCCGCGCGAGACGCAGCATCCATAACTGGCAAAATTGACACCCGGCGAAACATGGTCCAGCGTAGGGTTGTGCGGCATCGTGTGGAAGACTATCCGATTTATGCCGTCAGCGAAGAAACCAGTTTCGGCAGCATAGAGCTGCGCCGGATACTGGCTCCAGTCGATCCTCCCCGTATGCGCCTCCATCGCGACGATGTTCAAACCTGCGTTGTCCGCCGCCGAGACCGCCATGCGCTTCCCGGCGCCGCTGCCGTTCGACTCGGTCATGGGGTAGTCGGTGTAGAGGTGATGCTGAAGGCCGTCGCCCACGAACGTCCCGGCGGCGCCGCCACCACACGTCTCGGCCGCGAGCGTGATGCCGTCGGCGTTGGCGCGGCGGCGCAGAGTGCCGTAGAAATTCTCCGAAATGAGATCGCTTCCCGTCTGGCGCATGTCACGGAGGAAGCGCCGCGTGACGGCGCGGCTCCCCACGATGTATCCGCCGTAGACGGGCAGATAGCGCGCAAGCTCGTAGCCGCGCCGCGCGCGAAACTCCTCGGCCATGCGCGGCGTCCACGTCTGCGTGCCCGCCTCGTAGGAATCGACGAGAATGCCCTTGAATGCCTCGCCCGCCCCGGCCTCGCGGGCGAGGCGCACAAGGACGGCTGGGAACTTGTCGTAGTGGAAGGAAACGGTCTCGGCCGAGAGCTTGTCGCACTCGAGCCCCGATCCGCCCGGCGCGGCGGGCGCGACATTTCGGTTCTTGTTGCGGTACCCCACGCGCAGCAACGTCCAGACGCGCCCGTCCGCAGGCGCAGTCCACCTTAGAACGCCGTCCGCCCCGATCTGGTCGGTCACGTCGCGTATCTCCGCGAACGGCACAGCTTCGTCGGGCAAATCAGCCTGGTCGGTGTTGCCGGACGTCATCGTGCGCGATTCGTACGCCATCTGGGCCCGCGGCGCGGTGATCGTGGGGCGCGCGGAGAGGACTATGCGCCGCAGAACGGTGCGCTCGTCCTGCTTCGCCGTCCACACAAAACGGAAAAACCTCGCCTTCGTGCGGGGAACCGCCACGGGCACGTTGTGTCCATTGTATTCCCATGTCGCCACGGAGCCGGTGATCCGGCATATCTTCTCAAGCGCATCGGGGTTGTCTCCCGCAAAGAGGTCGGGCGATTCGCCGAACAGATTCCCCGCCATCATCTCGACGGACCTCACCTCGACCGGCCTTCCGAAATCGTACTGGACGAAATACGAGTTCCCGTTCTTGATCGACACCTCGATGCCGGGCGTCTGCTTCTCCTTCGGCACATACAACTTGGGATTGGCGGATGCCGGGTCTCGTAAGAGCAGATTGAAGTCGGCGGACGGATCGGTCCCGGTAATCTTCGGCTTAGGCAAATCATCCACCATCATGGCAGGAGGCGTGGGGAAGGCGTACGAGCGGATGTCGGCGTAGTACGTCCGCCCCTTCTCCGGCCAAGAATCCGGACGCGGCAGCTCGCCCTTCTTCCCCGGCTCTAACCGCACCTCGCGCGTCTCCACGTGGAACATGGCGTTGGACGGCGTGATCCACGGTCCGCCCGCCCCCGTCCATCCGGCACTGTTGTGCGCATAGAAACCGAGCCCCAGGCGCTTGCATTCGCGCATGGCATGCCGGACTCTATCCTCCCAGGCGGAATCCATGCAAAACACACGGTCTTTCTCTGGCACCAGGTTCAGAACGGTGCTCGCGTTGAACATCTGCACGGCGCCGAGCCCCATGCGCCTGGCCGCCTCAAGGTCGGCGGTGATGCCCTCCTTCGTCACTTCGCCGCCCATCCAGTGCCACCATGTCTCGGCACGCGCCGAATCGGGCGGATTGCGGAAATCGTCGAGAAGCCGATCGGCCTTCGCGATGGCGGAAATCGCCATCATAAGTAGAAACACTTGTCTTGTCATCGCATAGTTCATAATGTTTCGCCTTTTGTCATTCGCCATGGATCATGAACGTCCAAAAGTCCATGGGGCCAGACACTGGCGTGTTCTATCTGAAAAGGAGCTGCGTACCAGGCCTGCCCGACACAACGTAGCCGTTTCGATCAAGCATAGCCCTCTCGCCGTTCACATAAAGCATGCGCTGCTGCTCCGGCGTGAGCGCCGCGGAGGATGTGCCGAACCGGACGGACGCGCCGCTAGCCGTCCCTACACCGTCCGTCACAGACCATGCCACTGCACCATACGCCGACACGGCAAACGCCGACACGGCAAACGCGAAACGGAGTATCATTGCGCGCCCCTCTGATAATGCGGAAGATCCACCCGTCATTTTTATTCTCGCTTTCTGCAATTTCATCGTTTTCTTCGTTAAGTGGTTTGCTGTTGCCTTTTCTACGATGTAGATTATATCAAAAATTCGTTTCACGTGTAGCGGAAATCACATCTGCTGGATAGAAGGCTCTTTTACCCGAACGAATCAACCGCGAATATGATATACTATCCTCAAAGGACACAGGAGGTATCTGCCGGATGTATTGCCAAGACACGCCCGAAGGGGCGATCGTGAACGTCAAAGCCGTCCCCCGCAGCTCGAAGGCGGGGCTTGACGGCGTGTTGGGCGACGCCGTGAAGGTGCGCGTGAGAAGCGCGCCCGTGGACGGCAAGGCCAACAAGGAGCTGGTGGAGGTGCTGGCGGACGCGTTCAGCCTGCCCAAGGCGTCCGTGGCGTTCAAGAGCGGCGAAACGTCCAAGACGAAACGCCTCCTTCTGCGCGGAATCGCGGCGGAGGCCGTCCGCAAAGTCGTTGAGAACCTGCCGTGACGAAACGCGCCGCCATCATAGCATTGTGTGCCGCCGCAATCGGCACGTCACGCGGTGAAGAGATCGAGAAAAGCGCATTCAGCGCGAGCGTCAGCGCGGAGATCGCCTCCGGCTACCTCGCCTCCAGCGGCGCCATATACGACACCATGCCCGTGAGCGCGCAGGAGTTCTACTGGCTCCTCGACCTCGGCGACTACGGCTACTTCGACGGCTACGCCTGGTTCATCAGCGCCCTCCACAACAGACAGAACGACATCCACCGTCCGCTCCTTAACGAATTTGAGGGCGCCATTCGCTACGGCATGGACTTCTCCCCGATGAAGGATCTGAAAATCCGCACCAAGGCAGGTCCGCTCTGGAACCCTCCGATCGGCTATCATGGAAGCCACCAGAACGTCTGGGGGCCATACATCAACCAGAGCTTCGACAACCCCTTCGTCACCCCTTACTGGGCCGGACTCTGGCTTCTGGCCCCGCACATGCGCGGACGCATCGTCATGGGGCTGCGCAGAAGCTTCGCGGCGACTGAGACCGTCACCATCACCCCCTTCATAGAAACGGTGTGGATGGATCGGCGCAGATTCAACGCCCGGTACGGCGGCGATCCTGAAATAGACCATTTCTTCGGCGGCACTTTTGCCACGATCTCCACCGGGATCAAGTCCTCATGGCGCTTCGCGAAGGACTGGAGCATGTATGCGTCCATCCTCCAGTTCGACGTTATCAACTCCCAGGCACGCAAGGCGCTGCACAAGCACAGCGCCTACTATGCGAAATGCGACTGGCCCATCGCTAAGATCGGCGTATCGTACGATTTCTGAGCCACAAGACGACAGGCAGCGCCACAAGAAGGGAATGAATTGACTTCTTCGCCCGCGTCACTCCGCCAC
>Ga0265299_10000103_pt1 | contig 119911 bp, 109 predicted proteins | sample AusTroGonzalo_MG_4_FD_193485 | JGI IMG/M metagenome (GOLD analysis project Ga0265299, IMG submission 193485) | Bovine rumen microbial communities from tropical cattle in Woodstock, Queensland, Australia - Gonzalo_02 | ecosystem: Host-associated > Mammals > Digestive system > Stomach > Rumen ... | reverse complement strand
TATCAGGCTTCCTTCTGTATTGATACAGTTCCATTTACCATCCAATTTCACCACTGCATAACCATTGCGGAAATCACCACACCAATCCCACCACTGCTCCGATAGGTATTTTCCTTTCGTGTCAATAAAGTTCCATTTACCATCCAATTTCACACTCGCATAGCCATTACTGAAATTCCAACAATCATCCCACCACTGCTCGGATAGGTATTTTCCTTCTGTATTGATATAGTTAAATTTGCCGTTCAACTCCACCTTTGCATATCCATCACTGAAACAACCACAATCATCCCACCACTGCTCGGATAACAACCGTCCATCCGTGTCAATAAAGTTCCATTTACCTTTCAACTCCACCATTGCATAGCCGTCTCGGAAATACCAACAATCATCAACCTTATTTTCAGGTTCAGGTATCTCTCTTACCAAGGTTATCTCGGTGCAGACGAACTTGCCGTCGCCATCATTACTTTCAACTATTTTCCCACCGCACTCAACCTCGTAGTACACGTTCTCACCGTTGTTTGGATAAAACGGCCAACACTGCCATGGCTCATGGCATGCATGGAACCCCTGTTCACATATTACAGGTTTACCATCAAATGTGTATGTCTTGCCGACTTCGTATTGGAAGTAACGACACATCAGCCTACCATCTTCGAGTTTTCTAAATCCTTTGTATGCTTTCATTGTTTTACTCTCCTTTCATTTAATTATACATTCCCTCAGGTGCTTCAAGTGCGAGACCTTTCTCAATCAATCCACGATAATCAAAGTGATGGGCGTTTAGCCAATCCATTCCACCACCATTGCTTATCTGTTTCCCATCGTCGTAGATTGTATAACAGTCGTATAACGAGTATTCGTTATATTCTTCCTCAGTCATGCTCGATATTGGACGGAGATATGGAAATATATTAACCACCCTACGTCTTTCTAATCCTATATCTGGCAATGAAAAGTCTTGTAATTTATTATAGGAAAGTGTTCCTTCGTCTGAATATCCGGTAATACCTGCTACTCCGGCAAACTCAAAGAAGTACCTTACTCTCGTTTCGTAAAGCAACCTCGCACAGAGGTCTTGGAGTAATAGGGATTTTTCCTCTTGTGTCATAGTTGTGTTATTTTTCCATTTTTATCTATTCTGTACCATTTACCATTTAACTCCACCATTGCATATCCGTCTTTGAAATTACCACACCAATCCCACCACTGCTCGGACAATATCTTTCCTTCTGTGTTAATGTGGTTACATTTACCATTCAACTCCACTATTCCATAGTCATCTTCGAAATTCCGACACCAATTAAACCATTGTTCGGATAGGTATTTTCCATCTGTACCGATGAAATTACATTTACCATTCAACACCACCATTGCATAACCATTGCGGAAATTATCACACCAATCCCACCACTGCTCGGATAGATATTCTCCTTCTGTATTGATGTGGTTATATTTATCATTCAACTCCACCATTGCATAGCCGTCTCGGAAATACCAACAATCATCAACCTTATTTTCAGGTTCAGGTATCTCTCTCAATAAGGTTATCTCGGTGCATACGAACTTGCCGTCACCATCATCATTACTTTCGATTATCTTCCCACCACATTCAACTTCGTAGTACACATTCTCCCCGTTATTCGGATAAAACGGCCAACACTGCCACGGCTCATGGCAAGCGTGGAAACCTTGTTTACATGGTACAGGTTTACCATCAAATGTGTATGTCTTACCGACCTCGTATTGGAAGTCACGACACCACAACGTACCGTCTTTATGCCGTTCAAATCCCTTGTATGCTTTCATTGTTTTTAATTTTTCATGCTTTTCATAATTAAACAATATGTTTAAAACTATTCAAACCAATAAACTATTCTTACCCTGTCAAGTGGAAGACAATATGCATCACCATCATTGCCGTCTTTATATTTCATCTGAGCCGCCGTATATGCTGCTATGTATTCCGACTGCAATCCACTGAACCAACCAAGGCATTCCTCAAAAGTTTCCCTAAAACCCTCGTTGGTAATGATTTCGTTCTCAGTAACAGTTTCCTTTCCTTCCATTTTTTTGATTATGTAGGCGAATTGGCTATTTGTCATTTCACGGTAAAGGAAATCGGCAGCATTGTTACACTCTTTTTCTATCCATTTCTCAAGTTCTTCCAATGTGATGTAAGACTTACCCCAAGACAAATCCCTTTTCATGCCGTCGAGCATATCGGTGTACTCCGATTTGTCAATGGTACAACCTTGTGGAAACCCACGGTCGCTATATTCCTCGTTTCTCCACGTGTCGAAACCGTGGAAATTGTCATTTGTCTTGTTGCATCTCACCCATTCACCTTGACGGGTACGATATTCCACAACCCTTATGCAATTTGTGCTCATTTGTTTGTAACTTTTTTCTTCTTATTGTTCTCTTTTATGTAGTCAAGCGCAATTGAAACAACCTTCACCGTCAAATCGTGCGTTGAGAAACTTTTACTCATCATTTTCTGGAATTCCTCGTTCCGCATGACCGCCTCCGCAACATCGTAAAGTCCACACATTTCAGGTACGGTCATCTTTTCAGGCATGCCGATTTTCAACAATTCGCTGATATATTCCACGCTTGTGGTTGAACGGACACCGGGTCTTGTACGTACATACCATATACCGTCACCGAGTACATCCACATCAGTTCCGCATGGTACATAAGTTACACGACCGTTTTTGCTTTTGACTTTTCTGTAAACTGTTTCCATGTTTTTCATTGTTTTTGTTTATACAAAATCCTGTGCGTCATACATCATTATGGGCTTGTTTTCACCCATGTAGGGTATTGCCCTGATTGTGTTGTAGTCAATCCATTCACGAGCCTCTTCGTCTGTCATGTTGTCGTTCTTCATTAACGCCTGACAGCACTTCTCGTAGGAATAGACAATATGTCCGTCAACATCTATTCCGATAATCCCGTCATCCAAGCCTTCAAGTATTATTGAATCTGGATAACATTCAGCCAAATAGTCTAAAAATTCTTTGCTCATAATGCTATTTTTAACGATGAAACAATATCCTTTTTTAGTTTGTTTATTTCGCCGCCAATCCATTCGGTCCATTCATCCGGCGTTAACTTTGGTAACATTTTATCTGCTGTTGTACGAAAATTGTACTCAGCATAACTATGCCCGAATTTATCATAGTCCCACACCCGCTCGTCAGCAAGGAAACAAATAGATGTCAGCATATGCCCCATGTCAGGTTCGGCAAATGTTGCATACTTAATATTGTTCTGCAGAAGAAATCCATCCACAGATTGCATTTCGGGTAGTGCCCCTCCATTGAGGATTATAATGGTTTTATCCTTTTTTGCCCATTGTTTGTATTCCTCAGTATCGCCATATTGGGATGAATACTCCACGATGGCGTGTGCCGATTGAATTGCCTTTTGAATTGATGACAGGTGGCATTCTGCCAAACAGTACATTCTATATTCCATAATTTAACAACAATTGATTATTGATAACGCAAATATACTATTTTTTCTCAACTTGTAGATATTTATTTAATATAAAACAGATAATAACATGAACGTTAAGCAATACATAAAAGAATGTGTACAAGAGGAAATGATGAGAAACGCTGTAAGAAATATCGTTTCCGAGGAACTTCACAGAATGTGGAGAAACGGTGAACTCAATGAGTCCCTTTTTGAAAAAGACGATGATGAGAAAGACAAAGGCGAAAGTAAGGGTGAAAAAGAAAAGGCTGATGCGGCACGTGCCCAATTGTCTGATATGTGTGATAATCCCGCCGTGAATAAAGCCGCTGTTGCATACCATGTGCTTCCCGGTGTGGCTCACGATTCTGCAAGACATATCTTTAACGATATGTTGGATGGAGAAGATGATATGTCCACAAAACAAGCAACTATAGGTATTTCTTATTTACAAAACCAAGGCTTGGGTTGATTTTTGAACGTTCCATATACACAAAAAGGACTGTAAACCAATACAGTCCTTTTTTCTTTATAATCATAACAACAACTATTCCTCCTTCCACCAAATATTCTCGTTAGGCTTGCAGACATAGGTGACGCCCGCCTTTATACCCTCCGTGCAGAACTGATGGAGTATGCTTTCAATATTTACAAGGTTCTCGATGATAAAGGTGACAAGGTCATTGAAATAATCCATTGTCTCATCATCGAATTTTGCACCTGTCGGGTCTTCCTCAGTACCCTCAATGATTTTGTCCATCTTGCCAAGTATCAGTGCCATATCCTCATAGAGATAGGTTCCACCCCATAGGTTGAGGGTATCTATACCATATAGATTGTCGTTACCCTCCTGGGGTAGACTTATCTTTATTGACGAGTCGATTTTGACAAACTCGCCGTTTGCCGACTTGAGCAGATGTCCGACTTTGTATTTGTTATCGGTTATTTTAGTGACCTCAGTGCCATAGTCCATTGCCTCCACAAAGAAAGAGGGGTCTATTTTACCAAAGCGAAGAGCCTTTATCAGTTTGATATGGTCTTCATTAAAAGTAAGTTTCGTCCTTGCCATCTTTTAATAATTTTTTCTTTATTTTCTTTATTGCGTTATCTTTTATCTTTTTGATTTCCTTCTCTTTTTTACCTGTCAGAAACGCCACACGTTCCACACTCTCCGTCTCACCATTGAATCCGTACAGCAGTTTCAGGATTCTAATCTCATCATCATCAAGTATGCTGAAAATACTTTTCACCCAATCCTGTATATGGCTTGTCTCTATCATCTCCTCCACGTTATTCGTGCTTGTCTGCATGTTGTAGTTGGAAGACAGCCCTGCGTTGTATTTCTCATCGTCGTCATTGTCAAACTCGTCAATGAAGGACACCGTTATCTGTCGCAGGTCGTCGGTCTTGGAAAAGACAATACCCTTCTCTTTCAGGAAATCCTGCAGTTCCTCGGGTGACGGGTTTCTTCCGTTCTTGAGGAAAAACTCGTTTACCGCCTTGTCCACATATGCGTTGACCTTGTTTGCGTTTTTCGGTTTTATGGTGGGTTCAACAGACACCATATAGTCCATCATGTATTTTCTAATCCAAAATTGGGCATATGTGATGAAAGTCTGATTGAAAGACAGGTTGTAGTTCTCAATCGCCTTCAGCAACCCTATGTTGCCCTCACTTACAAGGTCGGTGAAATTCTCCTTCCTGCCAACATGCTTGGCTATCGAGGCGACAAAGCGTTGGTTTGACTCAATAAGGATGCTTTTAGCCCTGTCAGCCTCTTCCTTGCAAGCGTGACGTGAAATGTAGATTAAATCCCTTTGTTCCTTTGGGGATAAAACCCTTGTCCTTCTGACCCCTTCAAAATATTGTGTGGCGAATTCGTCGTCAGTCAGGTAAAGGGACTTGGTAGAATTGCAGTCGGTGTAAAACTTATTCTTCATGACTTTCTTTTAAGTATTACTATGGATTTGTTTCCTTCATCCTTTGGCATTGATTCGGGAACGGCAACGTCGTTCAGCATCACTATAAACTCCAACAACGGTTTCTTTGACATTTCACGTCTTTCCATTTCACGTCGTTTCATCATCAAGGTAACTTTCACCTTATCACCTTTTTCTATGAACTCCCTGGCCTTCTTAGCCTTTATCTCAAGGTCGTGGGTTGATATGTTCACCGAAAGCGGTATCTCCTTCAACTCAGTCCTGTTCTGTTTCTTTGCCTTCGCTTGTTTCTTCAACTCATAAAGGTGTTTTGAGTAGTCACCGATTTTCAGCACGGGTGGTTGTGCGGTAGGCGATATTTCAATCAAATCCAATTCAAGTGCCCGTGCCTTGTTTTTTGCCTTCCATAGAGGGCAAATCTCATTGACATTTTCTCCATTTTCATTCGTGTATATCAGACGTACTGAATAGTCGCCTTTCAATTCATCGTTTACACGAGGTTCTTTGATTCCGTTGTTCTTGTTCTTGTTTTTTGCCATTTAATATTAAATTAATCTTTCACTTGTGTTTTTTCAACTTTTTTTCTTTTCAATGTATATTGTTTCTGTTCATAGTCATAAACATACAAATCCATCTTTTCAACATTCTCGTCAATTATCCTTAACATTTCCTCCTTGTCGCAGTTGCCGTCATATTTGCTTGTACCTATCACCGTTGTCATGACTCTCTTTCCCGCAAACTCGGCATCGGCTGTAAGGAGCGCATGCTTCAAGGCGTCCCTGTCAAGATATTCCATGGTGGACATCGGATACTTGCACACGTAGAGAAGTGATATTGTCGGATTGCCTTCCTTCCTCAAGGTCAGCCTTGTGCCCAAACGCCTGAGGTCGGCATACGGCTGTTTTATGTTCTCGTCATGGACATAGGGGTATTTCATCCTTATCTCCCTCTGAAACCCGTTGGTGAGCATGCCGTAGATTGACGTGCCAACCAACACTACATCGTATTTGTCAGTTTCAGATATTGCGTCTATACCTTTAATAACCTTCATGCTTCTCCACCGAATTCACCGTTCTTATCCATCTCGACTATCTTGTTGTAGAACGGTATATTTGCCTTGTTGGTACATTTCACGATTTCATCAAGCACAATCCATCTGTATTCGTCAACCTCAGGCCAATCGCATTGGTACACCATGTTTGAGAAACATTTCGATGGATTGATTGACTCGTCGTCGGTTGGTTCCATTTTGAAGGCGTAGGCGGTAACCAACTTTCCCGAACGCTGTCTGACAGTGTCGACAAAACGCATGTTCTGCTTGATTTTGGCATAATCCAACTTGGCACCCGATTCTTCCATGAACTCACGGACAGCGGTGTCCTTGATGTCCTCGCCTTTTTCAATGCGACCTTTCAGTAACGCCCAATAGTCAACACCTTCCCAACACGGTCCACCGGGATGTCCGACAAAAAATTCGTAGTTACCGTTAACTACCCTGAACGGTATTAAACCTGCACTGTGACTCATTTCCTTATTTTTTAAAGTTTTTACTGTTTTTAAGTTCCTTTATTGTCTTTTCCTCTGTAGAGGACAGTGATTTTGGAAACGTCTGTTCAACCACAACATACAAGGTGCCACGTCCGTTCGGTATCGGCATTCCCTTGCCCCTCACCTCAACATAGTCTCCTGTCTGTGACCCCATTGGTATCTTAACTTTAACATTCTCATTGTTAGGTAAAGTTATGTCTGTGTCACAACCTGTTATACAGTCCAAAATCGGAATCTTGGTCTTCACCACCAAACCACCGTTTTCGGTTATCTCATACTTGCCATTACCGTTGATTTCGAAAAACACGAGCAAATCACCGTATACTGAAGGATTTCTCTCCGCACAATGACCCTTGCCCTCCACTACAATATATGTGCCGTTATTTGCACCGTCGGGTATGTCAATGGATAACTCCTCCATATCAACCACACGACCGCTTCCATTACACTTGTGGCACGGATTGGACAATATCTGACCGCTGCCGTGGCAGTTATGACAGGGGCTTATCTTCTGCCGTGTCATCCACCCGTTGGTACTTGTCTTAATCTCATTACCCGTGCCGCCACACACAGGGCAAACCTCGGTCTTGCCGTTCTCGCCATAACCCTTACCCTCACAGGAACTGCAGGGTTTGAAACGTTTGTATCTTACACGTTTCGTGGCTTTGCTGTACGCCTCCTCCACTGTAATGGAGAGTTTTATCTTCATGGGGTTAGGTTTCTGTACAGTTCTTTGAAAACCTCCACCAAAACCACTGAAGCCACCTCCAAAAGGATTAAAACCGTGACGGAAACGGTTCAACATCTCGTCTATGTCAGCCATACCTGTATTACCGAATCCCTCAAACGAGAACCCGTCGTAAGAACCCGTCTGTTCATATCTTGCTTTCTTCTCAGGGTTGGAGAGTACATCGTAAGCCTCCGAAATTTCCTTGAACTTCTCCTCGGCTTTCTTTCTCTCTTCTTCGCTTGCATTGGCAAATTTATCAGGATGAAATTGCTTACATAAATTTCTATAGTTTGTCTTCAATTTTTTCGCAAACTCGTCACCCTGAAGTTTTTTGTCTTCCTCGGTTAACCCCAAAATTTGATAGTAGTCTTTGTTAGGCATATTCTATACTTTTCAATTTTACGTTTGATTACGTTTGCAAAGGTAAGAACCTTTTTTGTTTCGCCAAAATTTCTTTTCTTAAAAAAACTTAATGACAGCCGAATATTTGAACTCGGCTGTCATCAGTCTCTTATCTTGAAAGATTAACTCACTTCCTGATTATCCAGGTCTTCCTCGGTTGGTTGGGCAGTTCCATTCGGCGCCCCCCCATTAAACATGTCCTTAAACATGTTCGGGTCAACCCCTGCACCTCCGTTCTCCTGTTTCCCATACAACTTGGAACTTATCTCAAACCAACGTGTCTGCATTTCCTTCTCAATGTCGTCAAGACGGTCATAGTTTCCATCCTCCTTCATCTTCTTCAACTCCTCAACCTTACCGTTGAAGAAGTCTTTGTCTTCTTGGGTGAACTTCTCGTTGTCCTTGAAGTTGTCGAGTTGCTGTTCTGTCTGATATGCAAGGGATTCTGCCTTGTTTGCCCTCTCAGCAGCCTCTTTCTTCTTTTTGTCCTCCTCTTCATAGGCTTTTGCCTCGGCTTTGTATCTCTCCACTTCCTCGTCGGAGAGTTTACCCTTGTTCTCTATCGTGATATGCTGTTCCTTGTTGGTTCCAAGGTCTTTCGCTGTAACGGTCAGGATACTGTTGGCATCAATGTCGAATGTCACCTCAATCTGCGGCACTCCACGACGGGCGGGCATGATACCGTCCAATGTGAACATTCCGACGGTCTTGTTATCCTTTGCCATTGGGCGCAAGCCATTCAAGACGTGGATTGTAACAGCGGGCTGATTGTCTACAGCAGTGCTGAATATCTGTGACTTCTTGCATGGTATTGTGGTATTGGACTCGATAAGTGTTGTCGCAACACCACCTTCGGTTTCAATACTGTAGTTCATAGGAGTAACATCGAGCAGAAGTATTTCGTTTGCCCCTTCACCGCCAATAAGGGTGTTGGCTTGAATTGCAGCGCCTTCAGCAACAGCGAGGTCAAGGTTGCTCGACTTAATCAGTTGAACACCGAACTCCTTGGTCAGACGTTCCTGAACGAGTGGGATACGGCACGAACCGCCAACAAGCAGAATACCGTCGAGGTCGGAACTTTTAATGGCTGCACTCTCAACCGCTTTCTTTGCACAATTGATGAGTTTGTCGACAATGGGTGTGATAAGACGTTCAAAGTTACTCTTTGTCAACTGCATCGTAAGGTGTTGGGGAACGTTGCCCTTCACTGTAATATAAGGGATGCTTATTTCAGCCGTGGCGGAAGAACTGAGTTCTATCTTGGCCTTTTCGGCAGCCTCAATAACACGTGACATTGCCTGTGAGTCACCATTGAGGTCTATACTGCTTTGCTTGCGGTATTCGTCGACAATCCATTTTGCCACCTCTTTGTCTATATCGGAACCACCAAGATAAACATCTCCGTTAGTGGCAAGTATTTCAACCACACCGTCACAAATATCCGCAACGGAATTGTCAAGAGTTGAACCACCAAAGTCAGTAACCATATATTTTCCGCCTTTCTTCATGTCAATGTTTGAGGAAAGTATGGCTGCGGTCGGCTCGGCAATCACACGGAGAACATTAAGACCTGCCATCTCACCCGCTTTCTTGGTTGCCGCCCTTGCGTTGTCCGAGAAGAATGCAGGTACGGTTATAACCGCATCCGTCACCTCCTCACCAAGATATGACTCGGCGTTCTTTTTGAGCGCGCCCAAAATGATGGCGGAGATTTCTTCAGGTGAATAAAGTTTGTCACCAATTTTAACACGGGGCTGTCCATCTTTGTCAACAACGTCATAGAGTACATGACTAATAGCCTCTTTCGATTCGGCATATGTCGCACCCATAAAACGTTTGATAAGGTTGACGGTCTCCTTCGGGTAAACAATCATCTGTCGTTTGGCGGTTGCACCAACTTTTCTTTCACCGTCCTTGAATGATACAACTGACGGTGTCATGTTCGACCCCTCTTCATTGAAGATTACAACGGGTTTAGTGTGTTCAAACACAGCGACTTCTGACGCAGTGCTCCCAAGGTCAATTCCAATTGCTTTTTTGCTCATAACTTATTTGTTTTTAATTTTACATTATTTTTACATCATTAGTATTGCAACTTTCATACCATGTCATTTTTTTCATGACATTTTGTCAGTATGACACCTTTCCTGTGTCAGAATGACTCAAGTTTTTCGCTATAGTAGTTCTCATTGTATACAACTTTCTTTTCATCAGGTACCAAGTCGTAGAGTTCAGCCATCTTTTCCTTTGGCATATTGACGTTCTCTGACAGATATTTTGCTGAACCCTTGAACATCTTTTTCCAATCCTCATCCATGAGGGTGTGTTTCACGTCATCCAAACAGTCTTTGATAATGTTCTTTATAAGCTCATTATAATGGATTTGACTGTCTTCACGAACATAAGACCCCGCTGATGTAGCTTCGCTTGTGACAAGATATGTTGAAACAAAGGCGTAATCCGTCATTCCGAATTTCCTTACAATATCCGACGCTGTTATTGTAGCCGACTTCAAGTCTTGTGACGCACCCGACGAGCGTTTGTTCTCACCGAATACAAGTCCTTCGGCTACATAACCACCCAAACAAACCTTTATCACGTTAAGAAGGTCTTCCTTGGTGTGGAGTTTGTCGCTTTCATCGCTATCCTCCAACATAAAGCCTGCAGCGTCTTTCGATACGGTGGATGAACACACTTTTTCAGGCAACCTGCCGAAAAGTTTGACATACATTATAAAATGCCCGCTTTCGTGCGTCGCAATCAAGGTCTGCTCGTTCTTACCTTTCAGCCCCCTGTGACTGTTCAAACGGGAAATGGTCTTTGTTGGAAACGAGTTAACCTCTTCACCGCCACAGTATGTCTTTATCACCACCGAATTGTCTTCATATGAATACACAATCTTTTCAGCACAGTGTATATCGTTCTCATTGAGGTTGTCGACAATTAAAGGCAACTTTGTCTTCACGATTTCATGGACTGCCGATATAATTGGGCGTGTGCCGTGTGTCGGAAAGACAGAGTCGGTATATATAAAGTCTTTTATTGTTTGGTCGAACTCAATGTTCAAACCCCACTTCTCAAGGACATCGTTTCTGTACTTGTTGAGTTGCAGGTCGATGATTTTTCTGAAGGATTCCTCCGAAAAGGATGGATAAATCATGAACAGGTTTCCGAGACGTGCAATCTGTTCATTTCTGAACCTGTGTCTCAATGCCTCCTTGATATCGACAATCGTGAGTTTTTCGGTTATCTTGTGGAATTGGTCGGGAAGCATATCGGGGTTCACGTTGAAACTTATCTGATAGGCTTCGTCTATGTTTGCAAGAACAAAGACGATTGAATCGTTGAAGTTCATGTCATACCCCTTTTCGGATTCCTTGATTATACCCTGCAGGAAGGAACACAACTCAGGGAAATTCATTTTCGTCATCTCGTTGTGGAGGTCAATTCTGTCAATACCGGGTTTGATTCTCTCGTACAGTTCATGGATACGGTTCATGTAACTGTCCCTGATGAAGAACGGTCCATCGTCAACCACATTACACTTGGTGGGTTTTGCGGATGATTCGTTATAATCGTCTATGCATGGGAATTCCCCTTCACCGTTCCGATGACCATTCATTTCATCTTTTATGTCTTGCGGAAGGTTGAGTTCAAAATATGTTTGAAAACGACCCATGTCATACAAAGACACTCCATTCAGACAATCTATAGCATTCTGCCAAACACCATTCTTCAATTCAATTGGGTGGCGCCTGTCAATTCTTGTCATATAGTCTATCATGCGTTTGACAACCTGTATATCAAAGCGTGATGTCCTTTTGTGTATGATACCCGTGTCGAGAAGTTCCCAAAACGGTTTCAAGCCACTCTTGTTGTCCTTCTCCTCACCGTGGGAGTCGAGGGTTGCAGCATATTGAAATTCGTCGTAGACAAAAACCCTGTTGGTTTTCTCACTTGAAATCTGTTCATCAAGGGTATCCTCAATCTCCCACGATTTCATTTCACCAATTTCGGCAAAGTTGAAATAGACCATATCGGTCTCAATATCGAGCAATTGGAGAATGCGCCTGACAAGTGATGTTTTTCCCGAACCTGTCATACCAAAAAGCGAAATGACAAGCGGTTTGTCCTGTAACTCAGGATATAGAAACCAGGGGCGCATGTTAAGGAGGGTTCCCTCTATCACGTTGTCAATACCGACAAATTCCTGTTTAAGGATTTGTTCAGCGTTTTTTAGTAACAGTTTTTTTTGTTTAATTTCTTCGGTTTCATTAATCAATTCGTTCATATGTAATATTTTTAGTTTATTTTAAAGTTACCGTTTTTCAAATCGTTCGCAAAATCCAAGATACTGTCATATCTTATTATCTTGGAAAAATTGGTTTTTGCCCTCAATTCCTCCAAGTCCACATTCTCATTATACGGGCGGTTGATAATGATGCCAACGGCACCGTCTCCGCCGCAGTTGATGAAGTTTTCATGGTAATCGTCAATGAAGAAGTCACAGCAAACAACCGATTTGTCCTTGACAAACGAAATGCTGTCATATTCAATTCCAACCTTGTCGAACCATTTAAGGGTGTCTATCTTATTCTCAATGCTTCTCTGTTTGGTGACTATCTGTACCGTTCCATACTCACGCAATATCTTAATCGCTTCAGCCGCACCCTTCAGAGCATCACTGCCATAGAAGAGTTCATGTCCATGTGTCTGGAAAAACCACTTCGTGGCGTCGCCGTATCTTTCAACCACCTTTGGATATGAGACATTGACGAAGTACACCTTCACGTCCTCATCCTTCTTGTTGTCATCGAACTCCTTGTTGTAGACATTAAGCATGGTTTGGCATAGGCCTCTCAGGACATCGTCCACATCCACAAGGAACCTTAAATTTTCTTTCATGGTAATCAATGCTTATTTTGAATAACGTTTGCAAAAGTAAAATAAAGTTTTTGTATGTCCAAATCTTTTTTATTAAAAAATGTTAAGATATTTATTAATAAAAACAATGTGTTCCTGTAAGCCCAACAAAATAAAGCAACCTGCAAAAAAGGTTATACAAAAAAGTAAGTCTAAAACGGTGTCTAAGGATATTGTCACCAAATTTTACTATAACGAATAATATTTATAATAAAAGACAAAATTATGGGATGTAGTTGTGGCAAAAAGAAAGTTGCGGGTGGCGGTTCAGTGAACCGTGTCGTAAAGTCATCCAATGGTTCGGTGAACAAAAGCGGTGGCTCGAAACCTGCGACAAAAACCATCAGACGTATAATAAGAAGGGCGGCCCGTTAAGTCGCCCTACTGTCTGTTTCATTCTGAACGATAGCATCATTGCCTTCGTTCGGATGTTTTTTATGCCATTCAACAGCATCTTTCCAAGCCTTAGCCCAACTTTGTTTCGCCCTTTCAACAACTTCCTCTGAAACGCTATCCGTCATTTCGATGGCGTTTTCCATGAATTGCTTCAGGAGTTCTTCGTCGGTCATGCCTGTTGGTCTGGAGTCCATCTTTTCTTTTTTGCCTGTTTTTCCTCTTTCAGTTTCTTTTCATCGTCCTTGATTTGCTTCAAGACCATTGTCACCATTGTGGCGGCATCTACGAGTTCGGAACCGAATTTCATATAACACTCCGAAGAAATGGAGAGGTTGGGCTGTTCAAGAACGAGTTTTCCCTTCTCGTCATCATAATAAAGTCCGTTCAGGGCGTTCTTGACAAGAAGTTCACGCTGTCTGTCCTCAAGTTTGTCCCAAATCTTCTCGTTAACGAAGATTGTACACAGGTCAGTGGTCTTTGCGAAATACTCAGTGGTCGCGCTTGCCTTGGTGACTTTCACCAACTCTTTCTGTCTTTCACAATTGAAGAAACGGAATGATGCGAAACCGTCGTAGTCACCTTCGACAATGATGTCTTCGATGAATTTGATTACGTCTTCAGACGCTTGCTCTAACTTAGCCATAGTATTATTTGTTTTATAGAAAAAATTGTTTTAACAATGCAAATATACTATATTTATTTGAATAATCTTCTTTTTCGCTAAAAAATGTCGGATAAAAAATATGTCAAACGGTTAATCAGGCGTTACCAAAGGATGGTGGCGCGTAGGAAGTCTGACAATCCCAAACCCAAAAGGAAAAAGAAGACTGATGCACAAAAACAAGCGGAATTTGAACGGAAATCCGAAAAGAGGGATAAAATGAAGGAGAGGCGCCGTCAACTGATGGCGGCTGCCACGGAAAAACGGAGGCAGACCAGGCTTCGCAGAAAGAGGAAAAACAGACAGATGAAGGGAAAATGGCATTATGATTATGTCATGAGAACCAAAACACCGAGGGAACGGGAAAGAGAGAAGAACGGCGACGTTAAGGGTGAGTACAAGATAATGGTTGTCCGCAACAAAAAAAGAAAACTTAACAAAGGTCGGTTCCTGTGGATGAGCAGCGCCTACAAACGCTATCACGAATTGATAGAGGAAAACAAGAAGATTGTTTTTCCCGTTATGTTCAGAAGCGGAAAGAACGACACCCTTGCCGATGTGGAATATGAGATTATTCTGGTAAAAACCATAGACCCTACCGTTGAAAGCAACGAATCGGTTTTCAAAAGAGATGACGGCACGGTCATTACCACTGTCACCGACAACCCGAGTCAAATCATATTGGAACGACATCCGTGGAGAGTAGAAAAAGACATTGTTGTATACGGCTATCATCCTGTATATGACAAGAAAACCTGTCCGTGGCTGATTGACAACATAATACTTAAAGATTTGTCCCGTGAAAACACCAAGCAAATCTTTATATGGAACCAATACCTTATAATAGAAAACGACTTTGACTTCGATTTTGTTCAATGCAAAAACAGCAGGGAATCATCCTTGCTGTACAACACACTCTTTGATATGTTTTCTTCGTCAAAATACCTTTTCTTCACAGGTGTTCTTAATCCAAATCTGTGTGATAAATGGAGAGAGAAACTAAAGGAAAAGACAGGTTGGTCTGACATTAAAATCAGCCGTGACGAAAACATCTAACCATTGAACACAACCTTGAAAAGCATTCCATAGACATTTATGTCGATTTCGTCGGTGTATTCAATACCACGCAAATCCCGATGTTCCATAAGGTACATGCTTTCATTAATGTCATCAATCTCATCCCTTGACACACTGATAACCATAGTCAATTTTTGGCGTACATCAACACCGTTGTTATCTTTTGCAATCTCGGGTATTGTTTTTTCAATACTCTCGGCAATCTTGAATATGTCTTTATATGTCATGATAACCCTAAAAACTTTTTTAATTTTATTAAAAACTTGGTACAGTTTTTCTTACGCCTTATACTTGAGGGAAGTTTATACCTTTTTGACATGACATTGGTAGTGTTAATGATATAATGCAAATTATCATTGACGAATGCGGCGTATTTGTCACGGTTCATTTCAGTCTGCGCCTCGATTGCAGTTTTCTCAACCTTACTTTTCTCTATTTCGTTCTCTAATCTATTCTTGCTCATCGTCTATTATCTCCTCTTCTGTTTCTGTCATATATCCATGTCTTTCAAGTGCCTCCTCAAACTGATGAAGAATCCACACTATACCTGATGTAAGGAAGGCGTCCATCAATACTGTCAGCAACCCAATCCAAAAACCACCCATACACGAGAATACGAGATTGAAGGGTGTGAATGCAAAGTTCTTGATGAAAAGCAAATCCAACAGTGATGTACCTGCCCCAACCCACGTCGAAAAACACATTGGACAATGGAACAGTTTACCCAAGCCGTCGGAAATCCTGTCAGCCAAATTTCTTATCAAATCACATATTCCAAATGGTCCCCTGCCAAACACCACAATGTTGGTTAGCCCATACGCAAAGAATATGTAAGCAAATATCTTAAGCGCAATCATCATCTTCGGTATTCTTTATTTTTATTTTTTCTTTTATACTTTCTAAACTATCATCAAATGGCAAGGAGTCTATGTCAAAAACAAGCACTCTAACCCACGGATTGTCCAAATGGCTGTCAATATACTCGGTATATCTGTCAGTACCAACCATCTTGGTAATTTTCCTCACCACCTTCTTCATATATGAGTTAGGTGTTTGTGTATGCAATCCGCCCACCAGAATCACCACGTTTGGTGAAACAACCTGTATGGTGTAGTCTTCTGTGTCTTTCATTTCTTGCCTCTTTTATTGTTCTTCATGGCAGCCGCTATCTTGGCGTCAATGTCATTGGCTTCCTCTTTGTTTTCGCCCGTTGTGGTATTTTCTTTCTGTTCTTCCTGAGACTGCAATTCCTCCTCTTTCTTTTCTTCGTCTTTAGGTTCTACCGGCTCGTTCTTCGATTGGGGTTTTCTTCCTCTCTTTTTTGTTGGTTCACTTATGGCAAATGTCAGGTACTGAAGTTTTTCATAAGTTTCATTTGCGAAAAGTTCCTGTAATTCACCGATTTTTTCTCTCAGGAGTTGAATCTTCTTCTCAACATCTTCATTATATTCTATTGTCTCTTCAATTGAACTGAATATACACTCAAGACCGTTGGTCACCTCCGTGAAATATACATATTCACCATTGTTGGATTGACTGACACAACGCACCTTTTCATCCTGAGACTCCACAACATCCCATTTGGGGCTGAAGGCTATTGTGACAACATAGTATTCAACACCGCTTGCATCACTTGTGGTTCTCATTGAAATACCGTACTTGGCATATTCAAGCATTCTTTTCTCAAAACTTATCATATCAGACACCGAATATTATTATCGTTATTATGTACGAAATGGAAGCGAACGACAAAAGTGTCTTGACCCAAGATTGTTTGTACTCCTCATCTTTGGATAGAAACCATTTGACTATACCGAAAGTTTCCTTGCAAAGCCAAAGGATGGACATTATCAGGAAAAATGTTAGAATTTGTGACATCGTTTTATCTTTATTAGAATATAAAGAAAAAAGCCGATTAAAACAACGTTAATCGGCTACAAAAATTAAAAAATTCTATTTTTTGGCTACAACTCCTTTGTAACATCTTCATTGTTCAGCACTTTTATGGAATCCTCCAACATTTGGTTGCGCTGCTGTAATTCGTCTATTTTCCTGTCACGGTGTATCGTGTTATACTTGTCCATATTGACACTATCGTTAGTGTAGTTCTTGAACTTGAAAAAAATGGATAGATATGCCGTCAACAATCCGATTATCAGAAGCCATTGCGCCACTTCTATTATTACCCTAATCTTTTTGGAATCCTTCATATCACGACCGTTGCTTAACTTGGTTATTGCTCTATCACATCCACATCAAGTAATGTTGATATTTTTTGCGAAAGTTTATACACAGCGTCTATCAGTTGTTCGTCTGCAGGTGTTTCGCTGCCTTCAGCAAATCCTATGCCGACATACCCGAGATAGTTGTTCACGCCATACATGTTAGTTACACACAAGTAAGCGCTTCCGTTAGCCTTCATTCTATGGGCAAGTTTGGAATCCGTTTTTTCAAGGGTATCGACGCTGCCGACAAAATACCTGTGTTCTGACATGTAATAAGGCAATGTGTACCTTGAAAGAACAACCGCACCGTATTCGTCATCAACCCTGTCAACACCAGGACGGCATACCTCATAAGTCATTTCGCAATATACAAAGGGTAATCCTGAAAGGTTGTTGGTTCCATTGTGCATCTCGATGACAAATACACGGTCGGCGTTCAACTCGTTCAGGGTCTCCTTAAGCAACAGGTCAATCTTTGGTTTGATATTCGACCTGTGCTGCATAACAGCATTGTGTTTTGATGCTGCTTCCTCGGTCTGTTCTTTGAATGCCTTCTGTACCAAATCATCTATATGAGTGACTGAATACATCACTACTGCAAACGTCACCAATAGCAACAGTGCCTTGATTATGTTCCACACGCCATGCTTCTGTATAAGGTTAAGCATTTTTGTGAGAATTGTGAAATTCTCATCCTGTGATGTTTCACGTTTCTTTGCCATTTTATTTGTTGGTTTTTTCTATACCCCTGATTTTTTCAATGCCTTCGTGCAAACGTTCGACATTGTTGCCACCCTTGTCAGACGCACCGAAATAGTCTGAACTATTGTAGTTGAAAAGACTCTTCATTCTTTCAATCTGCGCCTTCTCCTTGTCCTCATTCAGTCTGTTGACAATATTCACAGTCATGAAGCCAAACTGTTTATCCCTGACACACTCCACCATATATTGTGTGCCACTTGCATCCTTGACATAGAACTTGTTGCCGTCGGTTTTATATGATTCGGGAATGTAACTCTTGATTTCGTTTTCATTCAAGAAAACCTTCAACTTGAAGTTGAGTCGCTTCATTGTGTTGGATTTACTATCCTCATTAATCACACCACTGGACATCATACTTCTGCGTTCTTTCTCGTTTCTCCATTTCTTCCCTTCAAACAATGAACCGGGTTCAGTGTTGTATGGTTTTAACTCACGGCCACTAAGACCTGCGTCTTTGCTGTCCTGTGTTGCTTTCTGACGTTCCTTTGCCATTTCCTCACGATGGTCGAAGAACTTTTTGTTACCCTCATAGTCAAGTCCACCGTTTTCCTTAGCGTCGCTTGATTTCTCGTTCTCTACAGACGGGAAACCGTGCACCTGTGCCTCGACACGGTCACGCCATTCTTTACCAGGTTCCATTTCATTGAACTTAAGGTCAAGAGTGGTCTTGTTTCTGTCAACGGGCAATGCTATCTCGGGTCTAATACCGTCAGGGTTGTATTTTTCAACTTCTTTGGTAATATCCTTTACAGCCTCTTTGTTGTTCTTCTCGTTGTCACTTTCCACCTTGTCACCGAACTTTGGTTTGAATTCGTCTTTGGTGCTTTCCTTAATGGCAACTCTCAATTCGCTGAGTGTGTATTTACCTTCTTTAATCATTTTTGTTTATGTTTAAAATAATCTTATTCCTGTGTTAAGTTTCAAGCCTTCCATAAACTGCCTGTACATCAGTTTGAACTCCTTCTCGGCATCATACTCACTGTCATCTTTGCCTCTTTCCTCGTTTATCTCGTCCTTCAACTTGTCGATATTGTTCAAAATCTCGCTATGGTCGAACTCTTTTAACATATAAATATCTTGCATAATGAAATTGTAAATTGATTTTAATTATTTTACGTGATTTATTGACACCGAACCACCCTCACCGTTATGACGTTGCATTGTTTCATCCTCATTATCAACACCTAACGGAACATCGTATTGATAATCACCTACTGACACGGTTGTTGTTACCTCTCTGATTTTCTCCATCTGTTCCTCTGTAACAATTATCGTCTTTTTCTTTTCGAGCAAGGGTTTGGACATTTCCTCTTTTCCTGTAGCACCATTAATTATCTTTCCGTTCTTGTCCATGTGTATATGTGACCCATCTTCCATCTCGAAATCCGTAAATTTCCCATCAGACGTGCTACCGTAGTCATCCGCCCATGTTGAGACATCATTAAAATTACCAAACAATGGGGTTTTTGTAAAACGTTCAAGAGGAATTACCTTTGCTGTGTTATCATCCCTTACTATGTAAAATTTAGCATTAGATGCAAACGGAAGTGTCACCATAGATGGCCACTTTTCCACATCAGTTTCGGGATAAAACAATTTCATCGATTTAACATCTATGAAATTTGCTGCCACTCCGTCAGGGTTTTGGAATGTTATACCTACTATGTTCGGTTCATCTGAAAAACGGTGTACGTGCGGCCATGTGGATTTATCTTCAGTACCGAAAAAATAATGGTTCGTTGAAGGGTTATACAAATTACCTATTCCACCTCTATCCTCTATTACATACCAGTCTCCGTATTTATCTGCTTTCTTGGTGTGTGCTTTCTTTTTCAGAATCTTCAAATCGTCATCCTTAAACACAACATAATTTGCACCACTGCTGAAATTGAGATGGTCGTCCGTTTTTTTCTGATTTCTGAACGGGGTGGTTTTTATCCCTGTATAACCCATGTTCGACAGCATCATGCTGACTTCCTTAGGACTAGTCAGACTTGCAAGTTTTTGGTACTGTTCACCAAATGTCTCAAAATTTTTACTGAACGGAATCTTGTCCAAAGGTTTTCCGTCCCACAGGATATAATTGCCGTCGTTATCATCGGGGATTTCAACGGTATATGTGTAAGAACCACTTTTTGTACTACCTATCTTGTATGTTGGATTATCTTTGAAATAATCTTCATATCCTTTTGCAGTTTCCTTATCGGTTGTCACATAATACCCCCAACCATATACTTGTGAACCACATCCTTTGCCCATGTACTCAGAATCGAATTTATCAAAATCTGCACCTGAAGAATGTTTTGCTTCCAATTCGTCAACTTCTTCATCTATCTTTCTCCCGATGGCAACGCCTATTGGCTGAATAAACGCCCCTGATGATGCTGCTGACGTAGCGCCGCCCATTCCTTCACCATCCTCGCTCAACTGTCGGTTGTACACCTCAGCAGCTTTGGTCGGAACATTCTTCTCAAATATCTCTCTTCTCAATTTCTCTATCTTCCTGTCGAAGTCATTCTTGGGAACCCTATATTCAAGTTCATCGGGTACCTTGTCCTTGACAGTGAACGACACTTTCATGGTTGCGGTCTTGAAATTACCGTCTTTATCCTTGTCGTTCAATTTCTCGTGTTTCTCTATTATTCCTCTTTTTATTAAAAGGTTGATGAGTTTGGAACGTGTTATACCCACAGCTTTCAGTGCTGTCGGGGGTTGTGCGTTGACAGGGTCTGAAATCAACTGATGAAGAAAATAGCGTATATTTGAATTGAACTTGTCAGGTGACACGTCCATCTTCTCGTTTATTAATTTTAATTGACTCTCAGTCAATACAATTGTCCTACCCTTGTTCTCAGAAAGCCACCATCTCTGTTCTTTTGGTTTATTCCTGTTCCTCTCAAAATTTTTCTGTTGTGATTTTCCAATAAAACGACTCATGTATTGCGGGAAGTTTTTAATTGCCCAATAAACAGCATCTTGAAGACGGTCGAAATGACACAGGTATTTGTCATATCCGCTTGCCTTTTCATCCAATACACACCACATACCTGAATAGTCACTATAATCATCGGCACGAACTATGAATATAAGGTTCTTTGCTGACGGACCATAGAATATGACTTGATGCTGTTCGTCTCCATAATGGTATATCTCAACACCACTCGCCTGAAATAAAATGCAATATTTGCCATAGCCACTTCCTTCAGCGGTATCGGCATCATCAGCCTCAAATGCAAAATTGTATCCCGGACCGTACTTGTATTTTATTGTGCCTCTACCAGGGGTATATGCAAGGTCTTCCATTTCAACGCCATAACTGAACCCTTCATGGTTCACACCCCTTAGATTATCCGTCATGTGGACAAGCCATTCGTTGTGTATTTCTTTCACAAAGTCCGCCGCACAAAACAATGGAACATCGGTGTCCCCGTATCGGTAAACATATTGGACAAAATCTTCGGCATATTTCGAAAACGTGGTTTTGAATAACGGACCAATATATTCGGCTATTTCATAACTCTCCAAATCAAACAAGTCATTAGGCAATTCCCCCTTCTCTATAAGTTCATCCACCTTTTCACCCATTTCAGACGATTCAATGAAATCTGTAAGCAGCCATGGACACCTGCCCGCACATTCCCAAGCCTTTTCCTCGTCCGTCATATTCATGAACTGTTTCAACGGCATCATATAATTCTTGTCAAGGTATTCGTTAAGTTGTTCCTTTCCACTTTTTTCAATTGCCTTTACAACAAAGTCAAAAACATTGGCAACAGTGTTGTCCATTCCAAATGCCCACTTATGCTTGTCAATCTCTGCCATCGGTATCCATTTGAACTTGCTGTTTTCGCCGTCACCCTTACCAGGATTAACTTTCTCCTTCATTATTACAACAAAATTGGAAAACATATGTTTCTCACCATTCTCGAAATAACAAGAATCGCCAACGGAAATGAAATCGGATTTCGGTATTTCAATCCCCGATTCTTCCTTTGTTTCCCTAACGGCAGTGTCAAGCGTGGTTTCATCCTTTTCCCGACCCCCTATAGGTACATTCCACAATCCGCCGAAGTCATCGTCACCCTTATCCTTACGACGTGCCGCAAGCACAGCCCAAACACCGTCTTTACCCTTGGAGAAAATATATGTTGCACTTGATTCCGATTTCATAACTAAATTGGTTTAATTTCTGTTTATTGTGCCCTTCCAGAATGACTTTCTTTTCCACAGACTGTCAAGAAATTCTTCCAATACATCAGCAGCAATATTCTTGACTGCTTTCTTTAACTTTGCGTTTTTCGTATAGTCGTCCAATTCGCTGCTTATCATTGCCCTTACCTCACCCCTACTGAGTTCTTCTTTCAAGGCATTACGCACCTCATTGACAAAATGATACTCAACAGGTGGCGTCATCGGCGCATAGCGGAACAATTTTCCACCATCATTGTTATAATATACATATCCTACCTCACGCATTGCATTGCGTATAGCCGAAACAACATCTTGGCACTTCTCTTCGTCATCAACAATGTTCTGTGGCAATTTAACTTCTATAAAAGGTGAATCGTGTCTTTCCATAATAATGTGTTTATATATAATATAAATAGTTTTCAAACATAAAAAAAGGCGGCAAAACGCCGCCTACATATGGGTAAAACAAATTCCAATATTTCAATCAATATCATCACCACGGTGAATGACCCTTTCATTCAGTTGTTCATTTGAACCGTCGCCCCTTATGGACATCGGCACCTTATCGGTCATCTTGCTCAATTCGGACTGCCAATTCTGATACGCACCCCATATCACGTTGAGTGTCTTCATGTGCTTTTCGTTAAGTTCCAACTTGTCAGCCCACAGATAGCATCCGTCAAGCAACTTGAACTCAAACTTTGCATTTTCAAGGTCAGGAATTTCGCCTGTCAGCGTCACATCCTTCGACTTTGTATAATACAGCATCGGGTTCTTTGTCTTGGTGAAACTTGCCCCGAACAACTCAGTGCATGTCTGTAAACTTGAATTGAGAATGTCGTCGTTTTTGGTGTATGGCACAGCCTCATCGGACACCTCATTGGTGTCGGACATGCCCATATTATCTTCCTCGTTAAGTGAAGAGGAATAAATGTCACGCAGTCTGTTAAGACCTTCTCTTATATAATCTCTTGCCATGGTCTTAGTATTCGTAAATTATACCCATTATTTGATTGGTCGTCCTGTATTTTCTGTTCGGTTGCGGCTTGGGGGTTATAGGCTTTTTCTCGGGTTTGTCGGTTTTGTCCTTTATAATCTCGATGCCATCATCCTCATCATCCTCGGCAACTTCTTCCTTGACAGGTTCTACGGTAGGAATCTCGGATTCCTTAACCTCTACAGTTTCTTGTTCTACCATAGAAGGGGTTTCTTCTTGCATTTCAGGAACTTCTTCAATAACCTTTTCGTCTGCCACTGTTACAGTTTCATTGATAACTTCTTCCACGGGGGCTACAGTCTCTTCAATTGCAGCGGTTACCTTGGGTTTTTTGGCTGTCTTTGACTTACTTGTGCTTTTCTTTGTCGTCTTCTTTGCAGTTGTAGTTTTTTTCTCTGCCATAACTATGTATTTTTTTCTTTTATTATCTATAAATATCACTTAACACAAATCTTTGTATTCCTCGAAATTATCACTTGCCAAAACGTTGGCCTTGAGTTTGACAATCGAGGTGTTCACTATTTGTCTGACCCTTTCGCTCGACATGTTCATTTCATCACTTATCTCCTTCAATGTCATTTCCTTGTTGCCATACAACCCATAATATAATGAAAGTATTTTCAGTTCACGTTCCTGCAGGCAAGAAGTCAGGTCATCTATCGCCATCCCCCTACTCTGTATATCAGTGATTTTTTCCTCAAAATCAGTATTGATGGTCTCTCCCCTGAAACTTGAATCGTTTTCCTCGATTTGTGCCATTGTGTAATCGTCAGTGGCAAACTCCTCACCGTTACCATTATATTGCTTTATGCAATCCTTCATGTAAGAGCGTATCCACCAAACAGCATATGTTATGAACTTTTTGTTCATTGAAGGGTCGAACTTTTCCGCAGCCCTATATAAAGCAAGGTTCCCTTCCGAGATTAACTCAGACATAGGAACCCCTGAATTGGCATACTGTTTGGCGACCGTGACAACAAATTTCAAATTTGCTTCAACAAGTGCGTTTAGTGCATCTTTATCACCTTCTTTTATTTTTTGGGCTAATTCCTTTTCCTTCTCACGAGACAGACTCTTAGTGTGTTTTATGTCTTTGAAATAAAGCCCGATTGTATCAACATTCTCAAAATCATTGCGTTTCATTTATTAAAAGTTAGACATCTAATATTAAGTGAGTTGTAGTACTCATTGGATATTATAAATATACTATTTTTTAAGAAATAAAACGACTTTTTGTAAAAAAATGTTAAATTTCTATTGAAGAAATATGGTCTTTCTTGCTTATTGTGATAACCATATCATGCATATCCTCAAGTTCCGCTGTATGGCAAATGTGGAAAATGTACTGATACTGACCAAGTATACGGCTGTACAGTTCCCTGAGGTTGTCATAGTTTTCGGGGTTAACGGTACTGTCAATTTCATCCAACGTTAAGCAATTTACCTTTGTTATAGAACTGATATTCGCCAACGCACTTCTTACTGCCAAGGCAGCAAATGTAGTCTCAAACCCTGAAGAACTCACATCGACAAGCATGCTGTTGCCGTCCGTCACCATGTTTATTGATATTTCGTTCTTGTCGTCAATTTCAAGGACGATGTCAAAATCACAGATGCCGTCAAGTATCCTCTTTATCTCGTTGTTCAGCAACGGCAACGCTCTTTTTAACACAACCTTTATGACACCGTTCTTGCCAACAAGTTCCTGATAGACATTCCAATTGCGTATAGTCTTTTCCTCTTCCAAGAGTTTGGCTATTATCTCCCTTCTTTCGTCAATCGACTTCTTATTGGACTGTATGTTGTTCTTACAAGTCTGTATGTTCATTATATATGATTCCTTCAACCTGTCATTCTCACGTATCTCGTCATCAACAAGACGAATTTGATTGTCTATCCGATTATTGTATTCAATATTGTCCTTATTGGTTTCAACATCCCTTTTCTGCCCCTCAAGTTTCTCCACTTCCATCTTCAAAACCTCGATATTGGAATGTATTGCCGACAATGTCGCTCTCAAATTGTGTTCCTTGTGAACCTTCTCACGCGATTCCTCCATTTCCTTCACTTTCTCATTCAAATCACTTATTTTATTTGTTAATTCAGTGATTTTGTCTTTGTTGGTAACTCCAATGGTGATGAGCCTATTTTTCTCAAGCACATATTCGTCTATTATTCCGTTCTGTAATTGCGCATCGATTTTTTGGGAACAGTTCGGACAGATGCCTTTCTGTATAAGGTCTTGGACTTTCTTGATTTCAGCGTCAATGTTCCTTATCTTTTCCTTCAGCACGGCGTTTTTCCTTTCAAACTCCTGTTTTTCGCCCTCCAATTCCTTTATTTTGGCACGTGTCTCGTTATAAAGGCTTTCATCAAAAACTGCGTCCTTGACCTTGGCATATTCGTCTTTCTGTGCCTTGAATTCCCCTCTTTTACGTTCAAGTTCGGTGTTTTTGGCTGTAATATTATTCTCAATGGTGGCGACATCGAGTTTTTGGAGTTCTTCCTTTATCTCCTTTCGGTTTTTCAATATGTCAACTTTCTTGCCGTTAAGTTTGACAAGCGTTTCGTTTATCTCACCCTTTTTCCGTTCGTTTTCAAGGATACATTTCTCATTGTCGTCGTTACAGGTATCGTAATCCTTTATCTCCAACTCCAAGGTTGCACGGTTGTACCTGTTTGAAAGGAGTGACGGTGAAACGTTCTTTTTCCACAAGTCTTTCGCCACACTCTCCTTCTCCTCAATCGAAAGTAACCCGAGCCAACGTGAAAAAAGTCTCCCCTGCTCAGTCTTTCCTTTACGGAAAAGGTCATCCAACGTTGTCTTGGTTGCCGACACAATCAAGTCAAAGTCGTCAGGATTGCCGACAGTCTCACGTATTATATTGTTGGTCTGCTGTGTACTCTCACCTTCACAGTTCTCAATCAGTTCAAGACTGTCGTCGTTAAGTTTCTTGAAATACTCAACAGTCTGTTTCGGTTTGCTTTTTTCTGTACGTCTGTTCAATGCAGGTCTTGTGACTGTCCTCCTGATTACATAATCCTCACCCTCTATTTCCAAACCAACCTCCACAATGACATTGGTAGCCTCGGGTGTGAACTTATTGAATACCGAGTTCAGACTTGGGGATTTGGGTGACTTGCCGAACAACGCAAAACGAAGAAGGTTAATGGCGAAAGTCGTCTTGCCGCCTTGGTTTCCGGGATTACTGTTCAAAAGCACCAATCCATGCAGGTTGGTGAAATCGAAATAATTGTCAGGACCGAACGAAAGATAGTTCGACCATTTGACATATTTGAACTTGTATCTTTTGTGCTTGGAATATTGGTTATAGTCAACATATTGATTGACCTCTTGGTCGATTGTTTTTATTGACTCGAAATCAACATCCTCAATCTTCTTTGCGTTAAGATAATCTTTACATAGCAACAAAAAGAACGCAGGGTCTTGCAGATTCTCTATCAAATCCCCCGTCATGGACGCATCCTTGTCATTGTTCGAAACCAACGGTTTGAACTCAACCTTGACGTTCCTCAACGGAACACCGTATTTTTGGGCTATTTCGGATTTCAGTGAATTGATTTTTTCCTCGTTATAGTCAATTTGGTTGGCGTGGAGGACAAAATGCAGTTTGTCGGTGGGCTTGATGTTTTCTACCATATTATTTTGTTTTTAATGTTCTACGTTTTTTTTCTGTGTTGACTTCTTTTTCTTCCTTATTATCCGTGTTCGGTTCTAATTCAGTTACTTTTTCTATCTCGGGTGCAAACGTCACCTCAGGATTTGGCGGTGCCATTGGTACTACAGGAATCAGTTCTTCCGCCACAGGAGTTGCAGGTTTTTTCTTCTTTTCCTGTTTTTTCTGAACTTTTTTCACCTTTTCGTTCAGGTCACCGTATTTGTCAAGTGTCAAGGCTTCCCTCAATTTTAATGAAACGTATTTATTGAGTTCAATATTATTGACTTGACACCAACCTTTCAGGTCGTCATAGAGACGTTTCGTTATGTCAAATTCTACAACCATGACGCAAATATACTACTTTTTTATAAGTTATATTATTCTATTTTAATTTTTTAACATTCTTTTTGAATGACAGGTTCATCAAATCATAGTCATCAACCTTCTTGGCGGATGCAAGAAGTTTTAGAATGGCACCCTTTCCGAAATCCCTGTACATGTCCGACGGGTCATAACCGTCAGGGCAGTCGATTATGCGTATCCTGTTAAACAGCAACCCTTTATTTAACACAACATAGTCCTTTAACGCACTTTCACGAGCATCGCTGTCAAGCATGATATTGACAGTGCTCTTAGCCTTTTCTTTCAAGACCTTATATACCGCATATTCCTCATCTATCGGTTTCCCCAATAATGGAATCGAGTTTGGAACCACAATATGGTCAAACGGACCTTCAACAAGTGTTATCGGCTCGTACCAATTTATCAAACCCTCATCAAAAACAATCTCCGTTTTGCTTATATCTGGATTTTTCTTGTTGTAGTCTTTTCTACCTGTAAAATCCCTTCCGCTGAAATAATTCAAATTACCGAACATGTCATATGAAGGTACTATTATCATATTCCGATACTTATTGGAACGGATATTTCCCACATATTTTATGTTGTGTTTCCTGATTAAAAAATCATCTACACCCCTTTCGTGAAGATATTCCAACGCTTTGTTTCCGTCTTCGGTATTATCAAAGACACTTGAACAGTTTTCTGGAAAATTAAGGGATTCCTGCTTATCGGGGTCGTCAGATATAACAACGTCACCTGTTCCGATTTCATAAAGGTGACTGTTCTTATACTCACTTATTAATTCCTTATATTTTTTATATATAGAAGGCGAACCATACCGTTTAAACAATTTGGAGAGTCTTCCCGCCATCTCACAACGCCAACAATGGTAGTACGTCTCACCAACCGCTACGTTGACAGCAAGATTATGCTTACCATCGGGAACACCACAATTTTCCTCAGCACAGTTAGGGCAGTCGAACTCATACCAACTGCCACTGCCCGCATAGTCCCTTTTTGGCGCACCGAGAGTTTCCTCAACCAAATCCTTTATGTCATCTTCAATGTTCACACCCCAAATATACTACAAATTTGGAATGTTTTTTGGAAACTATATACACGCTGACAGAAAATCTATGATGCAAAATAAGCGAACCTATTGAATTAGATTCACTTATGTATTGTATGAGAAACGTTGCTTAACGCAGGAGTTTGCGAATGGCACGGGTGATGGCTTCGTTGAGTTTTTGCCCGGCATAATTATACGCCCCCATTCGGGCTGCGGTTTCCCTACCTGCCTGTTCAGGGGTGCCACCCATGACCAGACGCGAGCCACCGTTACCATTCTGCACACTCATTTCAGCATACCCTTCTTCGGGGGTTCCGTATTTTTGATTCCATGCTGTGGCGGCTTGTTGGTTACCTTGACGTGCTTTATAGTCAAGTGAACGACCACCATAGGGGTTTTGCTGAACTCTTTGCTGCGCAGGCGACAATTCTCTATTGCCTTTCGCCTGCTCCATCCTTCCTTTGGCATAATTGGCATATGTTTCTGGTCTAAGTTCGTTCAAGGCTTCTTTGATTAAAGTGTAAAGGTCGCTTTCTGTAAGTCTGATTGTTTGTTTCATACTTCTACTCTCGTTTGTTTTGTTATTATTGTTATAAGTTGCAATACTTGCCCCCATTTGTAATATAAATATCCATAAAAATAAAAAAGCAGTCTTTTACGACTGCTTTCTGTCAACCGGTATATAGTTCCCAATCTTTTTTAGATAAGGGAGGTGTATTGTCGTCGGTATCGTCAACAGTGGGCTTGTTATTTTTCCGCTGATATGTAAGAATGTGGGGTTATATGACCGCAAAACCTGACATTATATTTGATAGCGATACCTTCTTCGGTGGTTTTCTCTTCGTAGTCGACAATCTCGGGAACGTCATTTTCGTATTTGCGCTTGTTGATGTATCCCATGATACACATCAGGCTGTCACTTGCGTCGAAATTTTCCTTTTTCAAGTCACCGTTCTTGTCAAACACCCACTCTATCTTCGGGAACGTCTCGGACACATAATTCCATATTACATCCTTTTTGGCAACGTCGAAAGTATAGTCGCCAAACAAAACGGTCTCGTTTTTCTTAACTGCTGACCTGAATTTCTTGAACGGTAACAGGTTGCCTTTCTTGTCATATTTTCTGACACCCATCAACTCGGGCATTCCGTATTTTCTCGCATCATAACTCGATATGTACTCGGGTACAATGCCGAAAATGTCATATACCGCCAAAGTGACCATACCGTTAAACTTCATCAAGGTGCTTGCGGTAACCGCATTGTTCGACAGCATCAGAGGTTCCTCAATGACAATTTTGTCGATTATGTATTTTTCATTATATTCCTTGATTTTGTCGACAAACATTTGGGTTTTCATTAGGAGTGCCCTTGTTCCCGTTATCTTGGATGGAACGTTCAGACGCAGGTGTTTCACGTCCACAGGCACGATTTCACCATTGTCAATTGCAACCAAACTAATACCGATTGTGGCGGTACTGACATCCAAGCCAAGTATCACCTTCGGTTCTTGTTCAACAACTTCTTCTACTTTTTTTGTCATATGTTAATAATGTTTAAATCTTTACCTAATATATGACATTTCCCAAAAAATAACAACAAAAATAGTATATTTGCCTTGTTCAACATAAAATCTTTTAAGAATGATAAAGTATTGTATCCATTTGGCTGACCTCCACATCAAGAACGATGTCAATGAAAGCCACATGAAAGAGAAAATGACAAATCTCATCAAACAGTTGGCCGACACAATCAAACCCTACAAGAAAGATGAGGTGAGAATTGTAATTGTAGGTGACATCTACGAGTCCAAGATAAGAATAAGCAACGAGGCACGTTCGCTGTTCCATTCCCTGCTTAACGCCCTTGACAAAATGGCGACAACATACATCGTGGCGGGCAACCATGACATGCTGCAGGGTAACAAGGACAGACTCGACTCCCTCTCCCCCACATTCAAGATAAAAAACGCATACAAAAACGTTTTCTTCATTGACAGTCTGCTGAACTATAAAAGCGGTTATGTTGAAGATGAAAATGTAATATTCGCCCTGTTCTCAATGTTCGACGATTTCAAAGACCCGAATATCAACGGGTTGAAACAAAAATCACCCGATAAACGCATCGTGGCACTATATCACGGGGACAGCGTGGGGTCTGTAACCGACCTTGGATACATGTCGGACAGCGGTATCGACAGTTCGTTGTTCAAGGAATGCGACTGCGTCATGGCGGGGCATATCCATAAATTTCAGGAAATAAGAAATAACGGTGTCCCGTTGGTATATTCGGGGTCTGTGTTCCAGAAAGATTTCGGTGAGAATACAACAGGGCATGGTTTCGTTGTGTGGAATTTGGAAACAATGGAATATAGACTTGTCGAAGTCGAGAACGACTACAAGTACTACAAGTTTGAAATAGAGGATTACGATGACGTGAAGAACGACGTCGAGCGCCTACTTAACCAATAACGAACCCTACTGATTGTTTATATTGGAAGATGCGTTGCCCGAATATCTCAATGTGGCAACGCATTCTTTTTTTACGTTGTCATAATTGGCTAACGTGACCACATAATATGAATTTGGTGCCATAAACACCCTACCATAGTTGGTTATACTGATTTTGTCGGGCATTGTCTCAATCTTCAATCCCTTGTCATACTTCTGCACGTCATAAACCTGACCGTCTATGACCGACACCTTGGCATAATAGTAGACAAACCTGCCCTCAACGTATTTCGTCTTGCGTCTGTACCACTCGCCACCCATAAGCCTGTATGTGTCATCAAGTGGACCGATTTGTACATACTGCCTTATTGTTTTGACAAAATACTTTCTATGCGGTCCTATCGCAGCCACATCCAAAGTCAACTTCTCCATATTGCCGTCGGTTTGGTCTGTCAGCGTGTCAAACGTGTACTCAAATTCCCCACTATTAATAATATCAACAGACGACTCCCCGTTTCTTTCTATGATACAGTTCCCAAACATCATGCCTACCTCGCACTTTTCCTGTTCTATATACAAGACAGTCTTGATGTTTTCATTTGGGGTGTACTTGATTGTTATCATACCCGTGCGTTCAAACTCAGTCCTGTTGGCGGATACACTTACATAGATGTCAGACCCGACAACACGGTGGTTGAGAAACATGGTATATTCCTCAACAATAAATGTTGTCCTTCCTTCAATTCCGTCTATCAGCACAGAAACAGTGAAATTGTTCACACCTTCACCAACCATCAGTGTCCTTCTGTAATAGGTTATAATCCCGCCATCGACAACCCTGACAATCAAAGGTGAATCCAAGTTGTCGGGGTCAGCCTCACTAATGTCAGTAAAGGAATTATATCCCCCAACCCAAACATCAGACTCACTTGGAGTATAGTCGGTTTGTCTATACTCCAAGTGAACGCTGTCGCTATTGGTCTTTATTATGTACTCTATACTGTGAACCATATTATTCTATGTTATTGTTAGGGATGAGGTTGGATTACTGGTACAGGGCTGCTTTCAGATAAGAGTGTGATATTATGCCCACCCCATTCTTCACAATCTGGAAGTCCTATAAAATGGGTAGATGGTGAGTATACCACATATGATTCAGTCTGTGTCGTGGAATCATAATACCTGCCGTTATAACTATCCAAGCCAAGACCGGTATAAACAACCTTTACTGTCGAAGACCCATTCAAATCCAAGTCATATGGTGGTACAACAGCCAAATTATCCACCTTAACACTCAATTTTTGTGTATCCCAATCCAAATGTACAATACACTCTTCAGGCTCAACATCCTCAAAGTACATCTCATAACTTTTACCGCATTCTAAATTAAAAATAACGGAATAGTTTAAGGGCAATATGCCGTGTACAAGTTGATGGGTCTCCAAATCTGTGAACCATCCACTGAATTCCTTTGTACCACCTACCCAATATCCACCGATATCGTTTGTGGTATACAGGTCGACTTCAAACGGACCTGTCCCAACCATCGCCTGTTCATTTATCACAATAACACCTTGAGGGTCTGGAGATGACAAATATATGAAACAGTTCTCTGATGACCATATCGGCCAGAATTCCATGTCACTTCTCACAACTATCTCACCATCAAATAGATATGTGTTATAGTTAGTCTCATCATCGGCGTCTTTCCAACCGACAGCCACATATCCCTCCCTTGAAAGGGTTGAACCGTCATTAAGGGTGATTACGGTGCTGTCATACACCTCGATTGTTTCCGATGTGTTGCTATCAAAATGATATGTCACCGACCATTTGGATTCCTCATCCCAACAACTTTGTAGGGAGATTCCATATGTAGTCCATTGTATGTTGTCGGTTATATAAATCTGCTGTCCGGGAGAAACAAACTGTTGTGAGTTGGTTATTTCCCACTCAGAAAATTGATAGTGTGCACGTTCCCATCCCAAAAAGTCAGTTCCCTTTACAGTATATAAATTGTTCACAAAACATTCTGTTGTCCTTGGCATGGATGTTGTCCCGTTGTCAAAAATGTAGTTAGCCGAATAATACACCATATTGTCAGGAATCCAAACAGCGTTCAATGTTATGCTTTCATCAGGTATAACGAATGCGCCTGTTATACCCTGCGCATTCAACAGGTCATTCTGTGAATAAATCATTGTGCTCCACCCCAAAAACTTTTGGTGAGAAGGTGCCAACGGACTAATGTCGGGCAGTTGTACAATATCTCCAGGAAAACCTCTGATAGGTGATATGGGTGTTGAGATTCCAGGATTGAACGGTATGTCTATTTCATATATTGCACCCCACACAGCATATAAATCCAATACGTCTGTTGCAGGTGTGGGATATTCGGTGTTCACTGCATAATACACAGCCTCGGACGAATCAAGCGATGTTGCCCATTGCTGTATCCACATTCCCTCTATTTGGAAACCAGGTCTGTCAATCTCATCAGGGAACGTGATAAAGGGTGAGCCTACAGGATAAACCTGTGCATCTGTTATATCTTCGTCGGCGCCGTTATGATAATTGACAATGACGGTTTCCGCTGATGTAAATTCGGCACGTATTGAAGAACCGATGTCCTCGCATTTCACAACATAGTCTATTATTCTTTCTGTGTCTACAGTCTCATTGTTTCCATTAACCCACCGTACAAACCTGTGTGTTGGATTTTCCGTTGCCTCAAGATGCACCACATCTCCGCAAAAGACCTGAAACGTCTTGTTCTCCATCCTTTGCCCGTTCACATATATGCTGACACCACCCTCGTCGTTCTGCCAATCCACAGTAAAATTGAAGGACTCCAACTCAAAGAAAGCGACATATGTATTTGTACCATATCCAAGTTCGGATGACGTTGTTGTATGCGGATTTTCTGTTATGTCAGAACCGTTCCTGTCAACCCACTTGTCAAACCTGTAGCAGCATTCGGGAAACGCCTCCATGGTGATTATCTGCCCCAAATAACTCTCTCCCTCGGGTATATCCTGCGTAATCGATGCAGAACCCTGACGCTCGTTGTTCGACACAACAATCACATTGCATATGTATTGCGTAGGCGTCTTGAACACAGCCTTGTAGACCAAACCGCACTTCGGTGAGAATTGGTAGTAACGATTGTCCTCATCCATTCCCTCGGGTGTGGGTATTATAGTTAAATAGACACTTATGTCGTTTCCATTTGAATCAACCCAACCGACAAACTCTTGGTCTTGGGGAACTGAAAGTTCGATTATATATTCTTCATGCACATCAAGGATGCCCGCATCGACCTCCTCCAAGTTCAAGTTATACAGTGTTATGTTATTACAAGCCATTAGTATTATGTTTTTCTATAAATATTTAACAACCGAGTTCTATTATATCACCCAATGTAGCAGCCTCTGTTGTATGTGTTGATTTCCATGTTATGTTGTTAGCCGTAGCCGACTGTGGAACATCGTAATCCACTTCAAATATTGAAATGAATCCTCCATTACTACGATTAGGGTCTGTGATTGTATTGGCGTCAGCCGTCGTTGCACTGGCACCCCAATATATGCAACTCCTGTCAATCGGTCTTTTCTGTGCAGATGTATTGTTATAATTCTTCTTTACACTTGCAAGATATTTGTGCCCACATTCAGGGACACACATAATGCCACATACTTTTTTTCTGTAAGACGCATTGTCGTTAGTATTTTTGGCACAGACAAACTCGGGCGAATTTTCATCCACGGGATTTATGACACCTTCATACATTTCGAATATACACAAAGTAATCCAATTGGTATGGAATTGACAAAAATGTACCCCAAATCGTAATTTCACCCAATATAAACCGTTCCATTGTATTAAATCAGGGTATGATGAATCTATCACATATGGGAACTCATTTACTGTCGGTACGCTACTTGGTATTGGTATTCTCTCAAAATAGTAGTTTTCAATAGATTCTGTTGTATAAAAATCGGTAAATACGATACAAATATACTGTTCGTTATTGGTATCGGGATTTATCTGTGATATTGTCTCATAAGATGTATTTCCATAAAACCTGTTAATACCGTCCTGAGGTACAAATCCCTGCGGTGCACTTGTTATCTGTCTATAATAATAGTTGTTCCCTATAAAGTTGTAATAATTATACTCGTTTGAAAAATAGAATGTCACATAACCATTAACATCCGACAGGAAATAGTAGTCGTAGCAATATGACTTGGTACAGTTGGCGGTTATGTCAATCGGGTTGTTCTCATCCGTAACGTCAAGCAGTTTGTCAAGATAATAACCCGTTCTCGCCTTGACCGTGAACGGTGTTGAGTATGTCGGAATTATCGTTACACCCTGTTCACTGCTGTATTCCTGACCATTGTATTCAAAATACGTATAGTCGGTATCATCCACCTTCAGATTAATCGGGTCGGAACATACACCGTCGGGTCTGAACACCACCGTTTTCTCAATATCACTGTTCATGTAGAAATTGCGTATTGACAACGTGGAGTTATCCACAAGGTATCTGTCGAACACATATCCGTTAATACCTTCGCATTCCACCCTCAGGCTTGTCCCTATCATAACCGCAGGTGATGTCACAACGTTGTTGCCGTATTGCGACACATCCTCATTGTTTGCGTTTTTGTATATCCTCACAATACCCTGTTGTTGGTTGTAGTTTATTCTCAATGTAACCAGACGCCCTGTAGGTGTTGTCCTGAAATAGGCTGTCTCGTCTATGTCACGTGTCATGGTGAAGGAACGTGACGGTGTTGCCACATTGTCACCCCATCCGACAAAATCATATGAAGGATTCGGTGTTGCCGTAACATTCACGACAGTACCATATGTATATTCACCACCTGTATATTGGTTGTTGTTCGAATCCACGATGTAGCCGCCGTTCTCAGGTGAAGCATGTAATGTCAATCTGAACAATGCGTCAGTGAAATAAGCGTTGACCACGATGTTGTTGGTCACTGTTAATGAGTATGTGTTGTCGGTGCCGACCACAACCCCGTCTATTTCCCATCTGACAAACGAGAATGTTGAATATGCGGTTGCCCCCAATGTTACAGAAGTTCCGTAACTGAATGTACCGCCACCTGTGGCAAACCCAGGAACCATATCACCCCTTGTCGGAGATTCATTGATTATGTTAATTGTAACCGTGTACAACGGACGGTCAAAATTCGCTATGTAGATACCGTTACCCATCACGGTCAGGTTCCATTGGCTGTTGACTATTCCATTGTCCCAATCTATGAAATTGGAGCCTTCAAACGGCACCGCAGAAAGAACCGCCACTTCACCCCTATGATACACACCCGTTCCTGTGGCATTTCCAAGGTTGGGGTCGTTTGGCTTGGCTAATATGTAATACTCGTCACCCTCGAAACGTGCACATATCTCAACGTCATCCCTTACGGTAAAAGAGTAGTTGATGTCACCCGATACCATTTCTCCGTCAATATACCAACCCGAAAAATGGTATCCCTCCTCCTCGGTAGCGACCAACTCCACCTCAGAACCATACGGATATTCACCACTACCTGTCACCGTACCGCCTATACCGTCACATGGGGTAGCATCAATTTCATAAAGATTTGTGCTGTAATTGGCTATGTATGAACCTCCACAGACAACCTCCACCTCATACATACCAGGTGCATAATACTCACCGACAGGGTTACCCTCTTCATCGGTGAAACCCTCAAATGTATACCCTTCCCGTTCCTCATAGTTCAAATATATTATATCGCCGTCATGGAGAAACCTTGTGTCTATCTCCACACCATTTTCATCGGTTATAACAACGGTACAGTTGTCGGATGAGTCGCATATGTATTTGTCCAAGCAGTTAGCCATTATCGGATTTTTGTTTTATAATTTATATTGAACCTGTACTGTCAGGCAATGTGCAGGTAAAATTGACATCACACTGTTCCTCGGTCTCACACAGGAATACAGTGGCGCACGGTTCCTGTGTCTCACATTCAAACGTCATCTTACACGTTGTCTTGCAGCCTGCGGTTATGATACAGTCTTCCTCGAACACCGCAATGTACGTATCGTTCTCACAAACTAAGACCTGTACTGTGCTATTCTCTGACACGACAACAGTATTTTTATCTTCACCCACCTTTTCCCATCTGACAAAATGGTATCCCTCATTTTCCTCAGCCACAAGCACAGCATATGTTGTTGTCAGATACCTACCTCCACCGTACACGTTTCCATACTCTGGGTTGGATGGCTCAACAGACAAATTATAGTATGTGAGACAGCAGTTTGCATTAGAATCAAAACCTGTTAACATCAAAATTGTGGTCGACGGTATGACCTGCAACACATATTTTAAGACAACATCCTTCATATATTGCCTATGATAGACATTATTGTTCAAGTTCTGAAGCACCAATACCTTGTCGTTCAAGATATATAAATCATTCGGTATCAGGTTGCCGTTAACCCTGTTCTCAACCTTGTCAAACTCAACCCTCTTGAAGTAGTTGTAGCCGTAACCCCACCACACTTTGATATATTCAGGCATATCCCATGTTGTGTCATACCGTGACGGAACATCATCAAATACAGGAATATCATCAATACCAGGGTCAGGTGTCATCATATACCCCGCCAAACCGTCCCTGAACGGTATTGATTCCATATCGAATACCATTTGCTGCGCCATATAATTGTACTTCATGTTGTCGAAATAGTAATTGTCGACACTGTACTTATATGGTGTGAACATATAGTTGAGGTAATCCCTACCCATGTCATAGTCGCCGTAACCAATGTGAGGATTGTTGAACAGTGATGTTGAAACTATATCAGCAAGATATTTCGCATGAACATAGTCGTCATGTGTTACACCGTCCACATTGTAGTTCTTGTTGTAAACAATCTCACCCGTCATAGGCACGTTCAGCCACGATGAAAATCTCTGTGGATTGTATCTGTCGTTTATCTTGAAAAAATGTGAAAGGTTGTAAGGTACATCCTCGTCAAAATTGACATAATCCATCAAATCAGCAACATAATAGATGTCATCCTGACGCAAGTCAATGGAGAGTACCGACAACAGGTCTTCAACTGACGGAAGAACGTGCAGGTAAGGTACGGTTTCCATCCATTCAACCTGACTGTCGTCGCTCATTCCGAATATTTCAGGCATCCTACCCCATCCACCCTTCTGTTGGAAATAGAGGTTGCCTTCATACACCCGCTTCTTATCGTAATACGGTATCACGTAATGTGTATTACCCTCATAATAGTCACCAATCGGAACACCTGTGTACCAATCGTTGTACATCTTCTCGCTTGTCCTGTGAAGGTAGAGTTGCCTTATTGCCTCGCTGACTGTATATTCACTGTTAAGCCTGAAATATGTGTATATATCGTTACTGCCGACACGTATGTATTCGGAACTCCACTCACCGTTCCACAACGGAAGTGATTGGTAAGTTTCATTTTCAGTGAACTCATGGTCGGGCGCATCATCCAACAGTTCATAGAAATAGAAGGCGTCGTCATATCCCTTCATGGTTGAGAAGGTACACATTTCCCAAAGCGCATAGTCACTGTTGCAATGCAGTTCAGATTTGTTGTTCCTTCCATAACCAAAGAGACCCATCACCATGTCAATTGCATGTTTCGTACCCTTTGTCTTGAATATCCTGTTGGTGGAAAGGTTAAGTCTTCTCTGATAGTCAATGTCGCAACTGAGAGGTGTCACAGAGTTCGGGTTGATTGCCGAATACCACCTGTCGTGGGTATACGGTCTATGGTCTATTCCCGCATCGGACAGCATATAGTACCTCGTTGTGTAGTTGTTCACCACCCTTATGAAACGTGGGCTTGCCTCACTGATTACATATGGCACACTTGAAAACGTGTTGCTTTCATCCCACTCGTCATCTCCAAGGTCACAAGATGGATTGCCGCTTAACTCGACATATGCAAGGTGTCTTGTGCTTCTCTGACTGTAGTTTATCCAAGGAGTCTCCTTGACTATCATGGGAGTTGAATCATGTGTCGTTTCAACAAGACTTATGAAGGTTTCGTTGGCATGGCATTTTTCAATGTCTATTGCCATTGTCATGGATAATCGGTCAAAGTCCATCTCTATAGTATACCCATTTTCAGTAAGTATAGTCAAATCAATCCCCAAAGGTTTAGTAAAATGCCCATATTCTTCAACAATAACTTCGTCATTATTATTCTTAATGATATAATGCACACACGATGTATTTGCAGCCCAATCAATTATAAGCAAATTACCCTTAACAAAAACCTTGAAATTGAAAAGTTTTTTACACATTTCATTTATTTCGTCAGGGTCATCAACACCTATTGCGGTACAATTGACAATCTCGAAGCAACCGCCACAGTCAAGTTTCACAACAACGTTCTTTGTACACCCATCACCGAACAAATCTTCCTTCCCAACGTAAATACCACTGCCACCGTTCCAAAAATCAAAAACAAACTTTTCATTACCCCATTCACTGTTATCTACGTTATAGAAACGGGATGGATTGTCGGCATCCTGTATGATATAAGGAATTTTTTCGTCCCCACCACACTCTTTTTTAATTTTGTTCCAATAGTCTTGACAACCTTGACATTCCTCTTCATATTTTCCAAGATACTGTATATCAACATATTTTTTACAATTAACATCTCCGCAAAAACGGATAGTATATCCACCCACCTGCAGGCTTGACAAATCGATTGTCACGGGATTGTTCTCAATGTCACCTGACATAACAAGAGTAGTTCCATCCTTGGTTTCAATGGTATAAGATATTGGTAACGGGTCGGTGTTAGGGTCTTTCAAATTAAAATTAAAAGTTACTGTACCATTTACACAATCATAATTAAATTCTATGCCTATACCGCTTCCCCAATCTTGAGCTACGGTATATGTGTAAAAACCACTGCCATATACACTGTTGCATGAAGGTATCAAGTGTATTTCATCTTCATCCTCATCAAAGGCGACACACTCACCTGTCTCTATCACATAACTTGTTTCCTTTTCGGTACATTTTCCGTCAAAGAAGTCGTATGTCAACATTTCCTTTGAGGGGTCGTTGCATTTTTTCTCATAGTAAAGCGCATCAGGACCGCATCCGACACTGATATATTGGTCGTCGAGTTTGTTTGCCTCGGCGGGCAGGCACGGATAAGGTGTAAACGTCATTCCGCCTTCTGTTATGCAGTAGTCGGGTATTATATGTGAATAGTTGTCCTTTGTGATTGTGACGCAAATGTTATACATACCCTCTTTCTCATAAAACACCATGTAATACTCGTCGTCGGGATACTCGTTCATCTCCAAAACCACGGGTTCGCTTGTAAGAGAGGTTGTAGGATAGACACAAATATCATTTGAATCAAAAATGGCAAACTTAATGCCTGAAACATGCACACTTCCCTCTTCAAACCATATCGACAGTGTATTTGTTTCCGAATCATATTGGTGCCTTAACCCCACCGCTATAGGATGTATCGAACAATCCTGTAAGGATTCTTCACGTCTTACAACAACAGACAACGGTCCAACGTTGAAAATCTGAAAATACAATTTGCAAGTGCTATTATATTCAACCTCAATCACATACTCACTTTCAGTCAATAATTCGGTATTCAGTGTTATTCTACCCCAATAATCGTTGTTTTCCTGCCATGTGTTTATGGGAATGTTGTTTATTACAACCTCGTTATTATGTGTTAATTTACATGTTTGCGGAGGAGTGTAGTGATAACTGTCCCATGCCACAAGAATTGTGTCAGTTTCACTGTAATAGTCAAATTTGGTTGTCTCACACATTTTTGGTGTTTCAATATCTTTGCCAACACCATTACAGTCAAGCATAAATACACCACAACCGATTTTGAATGAAACCTCATCGCAAATACACGGGTGCGGCATCATAGCGTTTATTTCATAACAGTTACCTGCCATCGGAAACTCGTTTACATACTCTTCGTCAACCCATTTTTTCGTGCCTAATTTATAGTATTTGTCATTACAGTTATTCTGTATAATCAAAGGTAATGTCTTATTCTTCTCGCACACCTCTGTCATTGCTTTCCATATATCATCGCATTCATCACAGGATTTTTGGGATTCTTGTTTAACAATCACCCATGAATCAGACTCACCGCCACTAAACGTCAAATAAACTACATAGTCGCCCGATGGAATTCCTGACATATCAAAAGTGAATACATCCACCCCATTGACATCACCTTCAGCAATAATATCACCTGTTTTCTTATCTACTATGCGGTAATGTGTCACATATCTTTTCCCATCGGGTGTTTCAATCCAACCAAACACAATATCAGTAGCACAATTAGGATTCCACACAATTGGAAGTTTACCCCCATAAATCTCATATTCATTGCCATCACCCTTCCTAATTGGAGAAATGCATATTATATCTTTTCCTTCATATGCCACGGACAGGCAATCGTCATTCTCAAACGTAAATTTGCTTTCGAAGCACTTCGGTGTGAAAACATAGTCAATTCCCGTCTCAACCCCGCTGCAGTCATACGGCTCGTAGTAGCACGGTTCCCATATTGTTGACACAATATCCCAACCTTTGGCGTTGTTCTTGTCTGAAATCTCAGCATCGGCACAGTTGTCGTAACCGTCATAGGAAATCTTGTTGGTCATCTTTATGCCGTCAACATAACGTTTGGCGGTATCATAGACGTAACCGTAGAAATGAAGCAGTTCCTCCATCCTCTGTCCACCCTCAATATTCTCCAAGGCGTCGTTCTCACTGTATTCACGTCTGTATGTCCAATCGAAATTCTTGATGGTCTCGTGTGTCATGCAACGCCATATGCAGTCGCTGTACACCTTGTCATACTTCTCAGCCATGTCCATAAGCCTGTCGAGATATGACAGGTAACTCGGGCTTCCAATGTCGATGCAGTATCCGTCTGAAGGCCATGTGTAATCCCTGTCCGTGAACAGGTACATGCCACTCATGGTCTCATATGGTGTGGACAGCCTTGCCGTGTACAACGGTATCCTGTTTCTGCTGAGAAGTTTCTTGGCTAACCCGTCAATGTTGTTGAAGTAAGACTCAATCAGTTCCTGTTTCGGTTCGATTGAGAAACCTTCATATGCGCAGGCATAATATACAATGCCGTTTATACGGTACGCATACACGAAATACACGTTTTCCTCGGTAGCAATCCTGATGGTCGCTATCTTTTGGTAGTTGTCGTCGCAGATTTCATAGTAATGCAGTTTCACGTATTCACCGTTCTCCGCATCCCACCTGTAGAAGACACCGTCATAACGAAGATAGTCACCACAACTTTCAAAATAGTTGTGACACTCGGTCACATACTCGATTTCGATATACCTGTGTGTCCCATTGTCCCATTTCAAAAGATGATTCTGATACACAAGGAAATTATATCCCTGTTCATGGTATTTGTAAGCGTTATACACCTCGACGTCAGGTGGAAGTATGTCGTATGAAACTATATTTTCCTCGGACAGTCTTTCGTCACCGTCGTACCTGACAATATTGTATTTGTCCCAAGAAACACTCAGATAACGCAGTTCGTTTTCATTATTCTCAAGCAATATCCCCTCACTGTGCAGGTCTATTGAAAATTGGTTGGACAGTTTCTTTCTACCTGTATCAACCCACTCATTACCGCCATCTATCAGGAAGAGGTTTTCGTTTATTGAATACAGCCTTGCAGGGAAATTCATTATAATGTCCTCAATCGTCACACGTATCAGGTCAACCATTGAACCGTAATACGCATATGAACGCAGGTCGTTGCTGTTTGTGTTTACCCTGACCTCATTTACGTCACCTACAGCATCCTTGACATCATCATACACAAAACGGGCAACCCATTTTCCATAACCCCTCTTCTTCTCATATACAGGTGTGCTGTTGTCGGTGAAAATGAAATTGGAATCACCGAAAAACGGTTTCTTACCAGGCTCCAACCTGTGTAGATTTCCAAACGTTACCCAATCCCTTGAGAAAATATATCCGTCGGTTACATCCTGATGTTTCTTCTGCTTTACGTAATTACTATGTGTTTTGCTGTATCTAGGCATAATGGCTATTAGACGTTTTTAAGGGTATTTAAATCAAGGCTGTTGTCCACAGCGTCACTGACATCCTGTTTAACCTCGGCAACAGAACGTTGTGTATAGTTATCCTTAACAGTGCTGAACTCGAACTGCTTGTATATCTCACCGTCAAAGTTATAATGGGTAAGCCTGCCGTTGTCAAGGTTTCTGACCTGTTCACCCTCAATCATGTAACTCAGCGTCTCAATGTCATGGTCAACCATATTCACCTCAATTGCCACAGGGTCGAACTTTGTGTTTATTAAAAGAATCCTTTGGTTCGGTACACCGATATAAGGTGTTGCATTCGGTTTAAACGAAGGGCTTGTTGAAGGGGTGAGCGTTATAAAGCACAGTGTGCCGCTTGTATTGTACCTGTAGCCGTTTGAGTTAGTGTTTGCGGTTGTGAGGTTTTGTGAGACGGGTTCACAGAAATTGTTGCTTGTCACAATACGGTAATAATCCTGACGCATAAGCCCCGAACTTTCATAGTTGAAATATTCAACCCTGTAACCCACAAGGTTATCATCAGCAAAAATACCCCTGTTCTCAACGATTTCGTTCATGTCAAGGACAATACCCCTGATTTCAGGAAATGCTGCCAATGAGCCTACATCCTTTATTGTGAACATATACTCCTTGGGGCGGATATATATGGTATAATACCCGCTTTTTCCAAAAAGGGATACGGGGAGGTTTAGGTTATACATACCAGGAAGGCGTAAATCCGCCACTTCCGAATTCTCCAACTTGCTATTGGAGAAAATGGATGAAACATCCTCAATCTTTCGCCAATCCTTGAAAGAATCGTCTTCACTGTTTCTTGTTGGTCTGTACGAATAGAAAATCTCAACATCGTCTGGCGTCACCAAAGCCGCCCTTACTATACCATATGTATTATTTGCCATTGAAAGTCGTATTATCTTATAGATAAATATAACTTTTTCTGTTTTTGAATACAATGTCTATGCTTCAGTCAAAATAAAAAAAGGATAGTCACTCAAATCTTCGAATGTCTTGACTTCAGATAACTTGATATGGCGTTCAAACGCACCTGCATTGCCCCTTGAAATCTGCACGTCGCTTTCCACTGTTGGTTCATACGAATACCCCACAAAATAATCCTTCTTGAACAACGGTGAGTAAACATAATCGAGGTCATTCTCAATGGTTTCTGTATAATGACCCGATATAAAGTTATATTCAAAATCATTGTCGAAGTAGGATGCTGTTGCTACAAGCGGGCTTGTCTTGAAAACGAACTTCTTATACCCATACTTGACCATATAGTTTTCTATCAAGTTGGTTCTTCCACTGACATAAAGGTTAAAATCACTGACCATCACACCGTCAACCATTGTGTGGTTAAAATATAATGTATCTATATCAAGGTCGTCATAATCATAGGTTTCGGTATATACTACTCCGTGAGTGTCTTCAGAGTCAAACTCAAAATCCTCATAATGGTAAATCGTGTTTCCGTCTTCATCGACAAATGGACTGTCTTGGGCAACCTTTGCCTTCAAATGACCGTTAACCACATATGTGAATGTGAGTTTCTTATTGGTTATGTCACAGGTAATGTCCATAAGATAGGTTCCGTAAGCCATCAAATCCATGGCATAATCTCCTGCAGCCAACGGCACATCCGTTGTGCGCCTTATATTGTTGTGCTCGTCGGTCAACAGTCTTACTGCCGCAGTGTTGCCTATTTTATAGTAATATAGCCAATCTTCACCGTCACTCGGTTCCTCATACACGTTGGAACCATCAACATAGTTCTCATACACCCTCAAAGACGATAACTGACTGTCAGCGATACCGCTTATTGTGTATCTTTCACAAAAGTTTTCATCAGGAATGTAGCAGTTCTGACTCTCATCCCATATATAGAAAATTCCGTTCTTCCTTATATATTTGTGCACAAACTCAACGGGTATGGATTGAACATCGACAAAAATCTTAAATTTGTTACCGTATGTGTTATCCTGCGAATACCATTGGCTTTCACCGTTGGCATATTCAGACAAAAGTACCAAATGCTGTGAATCAAATTCATTTAGTTCCAACTCGTTATTCCATTTACCTGTCGTGTATTCGACTACATTAACAATATCATATATGGCACCGTTCCACTTGTAGTAAAGACCGCCAATAGAAACATAGTCATAATCCATATACCTGTGGTCGTATATTCCTTCCGTGCCACTCATCTGCTCTATGTCAGCAAGATTCGGATAACCGACATCAAACAAAATATATGTGTTATTGAACAAACGATAGAATTTGTTGTTACATTTTACATATTCGTAATTATTGCCGCCTTCAACATACCTGTTAAGGATACAGATGTATGTCCTGCCGTTATAGGTAACCAATTCGCCATGATAGTATTGGTTGCCTGCAACAAACTCGTTAACATAACACGACAGATACCCCAAGTCGTTATGGGATTGGAAAAGTGGGATAGAGTAGTCAACCGACAGGTCAAATGCACGGTTGTTCGAATAACACAGATATTCATTAGCAATCCTGTCACTCTTTTCAACCAATTTCTCTAAATAACGTGTGAATTTATCACCACCCATCAGTTCATATTCATTCGATTTACGTTTCAAGGAATTGTTTTCCTGACCCATGTTGAGATAATGGGTAATATAGTAGTTGTTCAGTTTCTGATAGTTATGATAAGTTTCAAGTACCTGTCTCACCTGTCCGAGATAGATATAATCGGGTACGGCAGGATATTTTTCCTCATTATCCAATCCTAACCTATGTTTGTCAGTGTATTCTTTTCCAATACCCTTATCCATGAACATTATGAACGGATGGTCGGAACCAAGAACATCCTTATATCTGTAATAAAGAGTTATTAAGGTACGGTATGTGTAGGTCCCACCCTCTTTCAACATACAGTCTTTCATGAAATAGTTGTATGTGGTGACCTTTTGATAATAGTCATATATGTAATTGCCGTAACAATCAAGAATATATTCACCAACTTTGTCCTTTTTAGGTACTTCTATGTATAACGGGTCGTCTTTATGCACATCTTCAGGAACATCTTCCATATATTCATACTCAATTTCCTCGTCATACTCGGTTTCCTGATAATATCTGTTTTTGACTTGACGTATGTATTTGCTTTCAACTATATCGTATTGGTCTTCCACAACCACGTCACTCTCGAACGTGTTGTTCTCATCCCATTGGTAAACGGTGGGTGCTATTTCCTCGGGTATTGAAACGTATGTGCATAAATTGACACCACACGGTAAATTAATGTTTTCAATCACCTTTCCATAACAACCATCAAACGAATCAGAAGCGGGGTGCAGGGTTATTGTGCCGTCTTCATTGAAAAGAATGTAGGCGAACAAACCCGGTATCCTCGATATTAAATCTTCACGCCTTGTTTCAAACTTCAAATGCCTCATATTATTCGTTTGTATTATAATCGTTGTTATTCAATAAATTAACCTTGGCTTCATAAAGGTTAATTTCCAATTCGTTTGGTGAAGCGTCTTCATTCAGTCCCTTGTTGTAGATTGCATCATCCCCATAAGTTTCAGGGTCTAAATAGTATACACGTTTCTCCTTTTCCTTGTCATAGCAGTATTTGAAATGTATATAAGAGTATTTTTGATACTTTTTCATTGTATACCCCTTGTAATGACCATGTTCAAAATCCTCACCACTCCAATCCTTGCGTATGTCCTCGAAAGATTTGATGCCCTTGTCTTCATACTCCTCAGCCATATCCTTGTAGGGCATCATAAACGGTATTGTTCTGCCATAGCCCGCATGGTTAAATTCAACTTTAAGATAAATGTCCGAAGGGATGGTACCGTTGTCGTTGTCTGCCCATAAATAAAGATTGAAACCCTCACTTGAAGCCTTTGATGAAAAGGTATCTTCTACACTGAACTGTGTTGACAGACGGTGTTTCTCGATTTCCTCATTTGTTGATGGGGGTATATCTTCAATTCCATAAACCCTCTCCGTGTTCACCTTGACACCGACAAAACTGTCTATCCCGCACCCTTCGTCCGCATTGCAACTTGTGATATAGTTACCGTCACTTACATTCGTCATGTACTTTTCGAAAAGTTTGCCTGTATCCATAAAAATTGTCGCATACGCCAACAGGTTTTGCTTTATCGGATTCGGTGAATCGTAATATGACAGTCTCAAAAACGACTTTTTTACCTTGTTTTTCTGATACTTTATATCGGCATTGGTGAAACCGAGATAACTTACCAAGTCAGACTGTTTACTTTTGTCCTGTTCATTGCCACCATGCTCATTATAAGAGAAAAATGGATGGTCTACATCATTTGTCACATCGTCATAAAATCCACTGAAATTATCGTACACGCCATTCCAAGCGGCACTGTCATCAACAGTCCAATTGTCACCATTGTGTTTCCTGAAATGGAGATTGAACTTGATTTTATATATGTCTTCAAATGTTGGAGTCTCCTTATCCACCTTGAAAGCGGGGTGGTATACAAATTTCTCCATCTCTATGAAACCGTTTATTGAGTTTCTTATCTCATCATATATGAAATGTTCTTTTATGTTTCCCTCCTGTTCAACCCTCGTGTCAAACATTTGGGATATGGGAAGCGGAATGGTTATGCTGCCCGAGTCAAAATATATCAGGAAATTTTCAAGTCTGAAGTCGTCACGATACACGTTCAATCCGTTAATATCACCGTCGTTACACGTTTTTTCGTAATAAGCATACCTCCATTCACCGTCACAGCCGTTTTCTTCCCTGACCTTTATCAAAACATCGTCGGAAAAACAAACCTGAACAGGAACTTCCTCATATTCCACATATTCCCCCTCATTTTCAACCTCATACCCCGAAAACTCATAGGTGTCATTATGGAAAACCGCACACATAAACAAGTCTATATCGGGACTGTCGGCATTGTATTTCCACAACAAGGTATATTCATCCTCAAAAATGCAATTCTCAAATGTTTTCTGTATAAGTTCCGTACCATTATAGAACTCGGCATAAAAAGTAATGTCAGCATAACTTGTGAAATAGTGATACCTGTCAAAACTGAACTCGAGATACGGAACATTCCCTTGAAGAACAATATTGACACCAACCAAAGAGAGACTATACCACTTGTAATGTTCAAATACAAAATAACGGAACTCCTTGTTGAGATATTTTATCGGCACGTCAAAATCGTCATACATTGTCACATCCTCATTCGTTAACGTGAGTTCGGCATTGTATTCGGATGAAATATGAAGAACCGTGTCTTTGGTCAGGTTGATATTGTTGGAATAATAACAGGTTACATCAAGATAGTCCTCTTTCTCAAAACTGTCCTCGATGTTGTAACTTTCTATCTCCAACTGAACCGTCTTCGGTTCTACATCCTTTGTATTTATCTCATATCTCAGCATATATTTTCAGCCTCAGGTATATATACATAATTAGATTCTTTCTCAATTTTACCCTCCACGTCAGCGAATTTTCCATCATAATACAACCCGTTCATCTTGTCAGGGTCTTGTCTCTTAAGGAAGAAATTGATACATTTGTCTATGTACAAAGCGTTGTTTGCATACGGATAGGTGGACAACTCCTCATTGTCACTTTCCACTGCAGGAATTATATCCCTCCATAAGAACATGTTTACCGAAGCATTCTTCGCATAATCAGGAATATTTGGATTGTGTACCCTGAGACAGAGTTTTTTGTTGTTAAGCAGTTCACATGTCTCTATCCAATTCATGTAAGGTTTACCTTCATATATCTCAACGTCTTTCGGGACTGGGTTGATGACAAAGGAAGTAGCACTGTCAACATAGACTATCGAACTCTTGTACCATATACCTGTCTTGTCATCACAAATATAAATTGTTCTGCCACCGCCATAACCATGTTTGTTCAATGTCTCCACCTTTATGAAAAGTCCGTCGGCTTGGATTGGATATGCTTTCTTCAGTAATACACCAAAATGTGAACTTTGCCGCAACGTTCCTGACAGTTGTCTTACAGGTATCTGATAATGTGCCTTATAGTAGTATCCCTCATTCCTGTTTTCATTTTTTTCATAATCATTATCACCAATAATGGTTTTGGTTTCAAACCCATTGTTTCCTACACCTTGCTTAAAGTCATCCTGAACTATTTCCTTATCAAATATTTGATAATAATCCTTCAAATCCTCAAAATGTTCCCTCATCTGTGTATTGAATCTCATCTGCACATCAGACAACACAGTTTCCATTGCCTGCATTGGATTGTATTCAACCACGTCGCCGAAAAACACATAATCGTTCTCATAGATACCGTCAGAAGAACCATCTTCCTCCATATGTATGCCACCCCATTCTTCCAAAGATTTGGTGAAATTTTCACTGTTGTTATTCAAGGTGGTTGCATCAGAAAATTCGCTTCTACTCTTTAATATTTCATTGTTTGCTATATCACCCTTTTCACTGTTCATCTCCAAACCGCTTGTCACTTTTCCGAAACAATGTGAAAACTCAACCCTGTCATTTTCACTTAAATCTGAATATATTGGGGTTGTTTTATCATACCAATGTTTGTAGCCAACATTTTTCTTCACAATGGTTGCATATATATCGGTAAGCGGTCTGCCGAGATTGTCCCTGATTTTATCCAAAAACAATGTATCGGTGAACTGTATCTGTGTCACATCATCATTGTATATGGTCTTGGAGAACGCCAACTGATAAGTTTCGTTCATGAAATCACGCATTGTATTGTTTTTAAATGCGTTGTTTTCCACATATTCATCGAAACGCACCTTGTTTGTCGCCACCTCGTCAGTCAAATCCTCAACCTTGTATTTCAGGTTCGGTATCTTCTTGAATTTCCTGATATAATACTCGCAATTATGACCATTGACACACTTGGCAAACCTTATTTCAACGCCTTCCTGCAGTTTACTGTTGATTATCTCATTGACATCCAACGGAATCCCATCTTCGTTCTTCTGAATGTACCATTTTTCCACCTTTTCGTACATCACAAACCTGAAAACACGTATCACATCGTTTTGAACATAACCATAAGGTTTGCTGTCAAACGTATTTCCCTCCCCAAACTCATAGTTGTCAGGGTTAAACGTGTCATCTTGTAATATATAATCATTGCCATCATACACATAATAGTTGAACACATAGTCACCGTTTTCATCCCTCATTCTCACCCTGCAGTTCACAGGACCGTGTTCCACATCGGCAGGCAGCAAGTCAAAAGTATTGCTGCTATCCCATGTCAAACTATTGTTTGAAATAACTTGATATAAATAAAGTCTTATTACCTCGGGTTCTGTATTGGCGGGGTTTGGTATCACACCCACCTTATGGTTGAATACGGTGTAGTTGGCTGACGGTGTTGTTTCCTCATAAAACTCATCCAATATTCTGTCACCGAACACATCGTTTATCAAACCTATACCGTCTATGGCGAAATAATAGTCTTTTTTATTGTTCTCCATGTCACCAACATATGAAACCCTGTAAGTGTCCTCACCTACAGTGAAATTATCATTACCCCAAGTGTAAAATATAGTTATTTCATCATTTGATGAGAGATTATGTTTGCAATATGTCCTGAACTCAACGCCGTAACCCCCACTTCTAAGGTTTTTATAGATAACATTTAATGTTGCAAGGGAATTTGTACCATTTTTCTCCACAAGTTCATGACCGTAGAAGTTTTCGTAAGGATATGTCAAAAATACATCCCAATTCTTCTCCAATCTATGTTTGAACTTGTTGACTTTTGGTACAAAGGAGAACAGACTCCTGTCGGGATACATGTCAATAAACTCACAGTTTCCCTTGTTGTTTATAACATGACTGAATGTGTTGTTTTGTGGGTCTGTATCAGGCTTACCTGAGTGTTTATCCCATTTTTTCACCTCCATTGATGAATTGTTGACAAACCCGAACCAACCGTCTTCCGATGTCAGGTTTGCTTCTGTAGATTCTCCCTTTTCAAATGAAAGAGTATTTGTTAAATCATAAAGATGCTTCCAATCTTTTGACTCATCGTCAGGGGTAAAGCGGCCATATGCTTTAATTTCATCCCCATCCTGTTCTCTCATATAATCCTCTATTGTGTTAAATACCTCTCTCAGGGGGATTGGTTCCATTTTAGAGTCGCGGTCAGGATTTTTATTATTAGAAGGAATCACGGTCCTGAATGAAAGGTTTCTTAGAAGATGATTACCAAATATATCATAGCCAGGATGGTACGTATATCCGTCGCCACTTATCTTGTCACTTGAATATTCGGTGTTTTCCACCATATAGTGACGTGTAAGACCACTTTCCAAACCATAAACTTTATCTTCAAACTCGGAACGCACAGAGGCTGTTCCATTATCGGTTATAACCTGTATCTGAGGTTTGTCTGCATCTCCAATATCATACGCCCCTTCATTGAATATAATCTCAGTACACGGATTAAAAAGAACGTTTGTACAATATGGTTTGATTGTCAACGTGACCCGATAGTTGTTACACTTGGCGGATTCTTCCTTGTATATCTCATATTGGTCTACAACCGCCTTGATGTCGGTCAAGGGCAGTATTTTACCTGTCTGTTCCAAATCCACATTGATTTTGGATTCTTTGTCAACAGAATATATTGAATTCTTACTATTTGAAAGTATGTTCGGCATTATGTTGTTAGATTCAATTTTCTTCTTATTCCTGTAACATCCTTTATATACAATGTCGGGTTGTTGGTTTGATAATCACTCCAAGAATATTCGGTATCAATAGTCTGTGTACCAGGCGCAACATCTTGTGATGTGATTTTTTGTGCCTCTGCATAAACGTTGAAGTTGTAATACCGCAAATAATAGCAATTATTGGATATGTTATTTATCGTAATCTGCAATTTACTGTTACTATTCTCACTGCATTGTACATCAATCGGCACAACCTCATAGGTCGGGGTTACCACTCTATATGTTTGATTGCTATCATTCGATAAACCGATGAAATAACACTTTGAGATGTTTATAGTTCCTGTATCCCAAAATTGAGCGTCCCAATCCATGATAGACGGTGTAATATTTGAGTTATTCATAAATTTGCCATAGATTGGATTGTCCTCGGTTCTTACATACCATATCATTTCATAACCGCCAATGCTTTCAGGTAAACGACCTTTTAAATAAGTGGCGTCATTCTGTTCTATCACCGTATCCTCGTCAAAACCAGGCTTGCGGCCATTCAAAATATTGACAGGAAAGGTGAAGAACGTGTCATCAACATCCCTTATATATAATGTGTTGGAATTACTTCTCACTGACATATACTGTTGTCTCCACGGGTCTGCAGGGGTGGTTGTGGTCTCACCAATGGAATAATTCAAATATTGGTTGTACAGGTCGTTAACTTGGTTATTGCTATACTCCCTCTCATTATAGATATAGCGTGTGGTTGGAATATGGTACTCGTCAGGGGTTACACCATCTTCGGTCCTTACGGTTACGGTATAAAATTCAACGTCTTCATTACCCAACTGCTGTGTCACAAACTCAGCGGAGTTTCTGTTATTGGATGTTGAGAACATATTATAAAGGTGCCCCGCTATCAATCCGTCCATTGTCATATATGCACCTTGATATCCCTGTGTGGTTGCACCGTAAATCGGGTATTCAACCATTGGTTGCCACACAATACCCGCAAACGTTGGTATCTTGTCAATAATATGTATACCGAACATGTGCATCATGTCTACGCTGTGTAAAGGTGGCATGTTCGCACCAGGTGTAAAACCACCGTTACTGTTAATCCCAAGCAAATTGGGTACTGTTACATTCCTTTGACTTCTCACACCAACATAATAAGGTCTTTTATGTTGGTTATTACAGATTATACGAAACACTATACAATCATTTGTGTAATCATATTCTATCGTAGGTATTGAAATGCTGTTTTTGGTATTATCCTCATGGTTTTCTATATCCAAATCCTCATATTCACCATAAGCCACATTATCATCGGGGTCGTCAATGTCCTCAACATAATACATCAATGTATTAAACGGTGTTTTGTTGGCTGTCACTGTCAAATCCTTCGAACCGTTGTCGTTGGTCAGGTAGAACGCCTTTCTCATCAACCCAAGCAGTTCCAAACGTTTTGCAATTACCTCATTCAACGCATCCAAGACAAGTTGTTTTCCTTCATCATTTACCCCATTATAATAATAATCTATATTAAACCCAATCAAAGGATTTAAATTCCCTCTTTCATAGTAATCATACCCCAACGGATTTGCTGTATTCACCACCCGTCCAAACGGGTCGGGGCTTGTCTGAAAATCTTCCGCACTGTCATAGAGAGTAAGATTGTCTTCAAAAAACTCCGCCTCGTCAAAGTAATACTCATCGGTAAGTGTATATTTGCAATCGGCTGACGGGTTCTTCAAATCCGAAACAGTACTCGGCAAACTTGCCAATGGAAGTTCCAATTCATGCAACGGTCCCATTCCGCTTGCAAAATCAAGCCATCCTTCAACAAGACTTATGTTACCATTGTCCAATATATCACCGCCATGTTCGTCATCTCTATATCCCGTGTCAAAATTCTGTATCAAATCATAATCCACATCATTCACATACATCTTGAACTCTGTTTCAGCGGCAACATATACCTTTTGGGAGAATTCATTGGTATGAAGATATGTATCTCCACATTTCTCTCTAATGGTTACAATATAGTAACGGTTTGGTTCACTAACACCGATTATCCTTGGTAATGAGGGTGTTGAAGAAGTTGGATTCTTAAATGCGTTTGGGGGGGTTATACTATTGTCAACAGTGTGATATACAACCCTTGAACACGGTTCATTTTCGTCAGCACCGTCTTTTTTGATTTCTATCTCATAGTCGGGATTGGTACTGTTGTTTATACTTTCAATGGTGATATATCCACCAATCATTCTTTCCAATGTGTTATTGGTAGATATTGCACTGCTTTCAAGAATATCGCAGTATGGAGGTTGCGAAAGGTTTATCATATCTCCTATAACATCCACATCTCCAACAAAATTAGTAACAGATAAGTCACAGTCAAGTTTCGGTGCTTGGAAATTGATTGTCTCCTGCTGTTGGTTGTCTTCACCGTCGGTAATATAAATGGTATATACACCGTTTCTCAAACCATTCCAACCATTTGGAAACTCATTGTTTAAACAATAATACCCACCATTAACAGCTTCTGGATTTGATTGACCAATATAGAACTTATACCCTTTATTCCTCAGTGTTATATTAGCAATTTCCTCGTTTGTGAGTTCATCTTTAATTGAAAGCGTTATTGGAAGTGTCAGGTCGCTGAGGTCTAAATTGACATACCCATCCAAATCATCCTTGTTGTCACTTTCATTTGCACACCACGAGTTTGGTTGATAATTTATCCTTAAAACCGATTCGGAATCACTTTCATTGGAACATTCAGCATAGTATGTACTTCTGAACTTGTCAATGGCGGTTTTTCCCTCTTTCAATCCGAAATAGAAATAGAATGAGTTTTCATATCTTGGAAAGCGATATTCATCGTTGGTTTGATAAAAAGTCACCCCAAAATCATTGGTATTGGGTAAAAAACCATACCTGAATCTCAAATACGCTTCGCTTGATACTTCAAGAAAATTGTTATTGTGGTATAAAATTGGAATATTCCCGTCATTTACCTGTGGAATGTCGGACATTAGGTTTTGTAAACTACCGTCGAAATTATCAGTGTATAATGTATTGAAACGATATACAGGGAATCCTGTTTGTGGATTTACCACAGTTCTCAAGGCGTTGCTGTTCATTGTGGCAAACATTGACCTAGCATCCATGTTGTATATCTCATCGTATGACATAAATCCATCAGGTGGCATTTGTGTACCTTCATTGTTTTCACTTGACATGAAAAGTATTGATTGGTCAAGACTTACACCAAATTCACATATTCTACTAAGATTAATGCACGATTTGGGCTTGACATACTCACGGGCACAATTTATCCCATAGAACAATCCGCCATTATCATGTTCCTTATTATCACCATCTTTTATACCGTCACCACGCTCTTGATAGCGACTGTTTTCTTTGTTGTAGTTTTGGTCAACACCTGAATTACCCCAATCAGCACCCGTAAACTCAGTATGCCAATCCTGTGCAGTACCAGTATATTCATTCTCACTATCTAAGTCAGGGTTGTCTTCATCTTTCCCTTCATAGTCCACCGATACCAAATCAGGCGGCATTTTGTATGTGGTACTTTCAAGATGTTTGAAAAACTGAGGTATACCCAACGAGTTACACTCTCTTAAATTACCCAAAAGAACAATATCGGTTGCAAAAAGTAACTTAACGTCACCTGCCTCATTATTTATTTGGGATATGTTTATTTTTTCATCATACTCAACTGAACGGTAATAATATACAAATTCACCAAGTTTGGTTTCTTTTCTCACAATAACACCTTTATTGACCCTGAAATACGTTTTTTGACGATGGCATTTGTTATTTGAACACTGTGAGTCAACTGACTTTTTAGTATCTTTGTCCAATGGCTGTATTTTGTATTGTGTATCCAAATCCCTTTTCTGTGTACAGGTGTTATAAAGTTTAAAACTTTGTCGGCTCGGTTTGCTTGCACGACTTTCACTATCACACCATACATCACTACCGCCAATTTGAATCAACCCAAAAAACACTTTTCGTTTCGGTCTGATTTTTCTATACCATAACGGCGCATAAAGGACTCCATTAATCCAATCGTCTTGGAAATTGAACGATGTTACGTCATTATCTTGCACCAACTCATTCTGCACACAATTCAAAAGGCTGTCGATTTCGGTAGTCCATTGACTTTCTCCAAGTTCACAAAGGTCCGCCTTTTCTTTTTCATTCTTATCAACATCACCATCTTCATTGATTGATATTTCTTGGGGTATTAAATCTTCACTATCACGGCTGCTAATTGTCACTTGTTGATTATTAACACAATGATTAGCCTTTCTCATTTTACATGCAGCCGTTATACAACCCCTAAGCCATGCACCTGCACCCGGTACAAAAACCATCGTATCTTCTTCACATAAATTACTTATCTGAATGAACATCTTTGGTATTGCACCGTATATTGGGCATGTTAGTTTACTAAAAATATTTAAATCGCTAACGTCATCTACTTCTTCCCCCTTAAAAACACGGATGAGCCATATAAGCGGTGACAAAACCACTCCAAATATATACCCCAACACATCTAACGAATATGCCAATCCCAATAAAATGTAGCCAATGGTTGCAATAACCGTATTCAACGATGCAACAAGCACAATGAACATTGTCAGAAGGCTGCAAAGAAACCTGTAAACAAACCCCATTCTAATGTGAAGGTTGTTATACGGTAACGGATTGTTGTCACCAAAGTGATTAATCATCTTAAAACCTGTAAACTTTCTGCTTGCGGGGCTTCTCTTTTTCTGCAGTCTCGGTATGTAACTCTTTACAGTATATACATTATTCCAAAACAAATCCCTGTAACTCTCCTCCTTGGTCCTACTGCCAAACTCATAGTCAGGTTCATGCTTTTCCGATTTATTGAACTCGGGGTATATCCCATTGTCCTTCCCATCTATTCTCGGATTGTTCGGTACAAGGAACCTTGCACGTTTCCTTGCAGTGTCATCAGTACCAGGTTCATCCATTGAAATTCTGAAACGCACCCTTGCCCTCGTCGGAATACCCGTGTCGGGGTTGTCGGTAGGTACTATATTACCAAACTCGTCAGTTCTAACATAGTCAAGGTTCATCGGTATCTGATAGCACCAAACACCGTTGCCGTCTATAAGTCTGTTTCCCATAACGGAAAATTCCTCAACCTTTCCGTCGAAGGTTTTCCTTATCATCTCAATCCTGCCCTCACCTGTGATAAGTTCAGACATCTTGCCAACCTTATCGTCGGGGACACACTTGTGTGATATGCTTGCGCTGCCCGTGTCACTTATAATGCTACCCATGAATACACAGGTAGGTTCGAACTTATAGTCAATCTCAATGTCACATCTTGTTATTGAGGCGTTTGTGTCGTCGTCAGACGTGTCGCCCCAAAACGGATAGACATACACACCCTTGTCTTGGGTGAAAATCTGAGGAAGGCGGTTGAGGTTCTTATCCCTCCTGAACTTGTTGGGACTTTCAAACTGATTCACATTGTATCCCTTATATATCATATCATAGGGACGTATTGAGAGTTCGCCTATGTCGGAAAGGTCGACATCAACGTGCAGCATTTGGCGACCAACGGGAATACCGTAAATCATATAGTCACCCGCATTGTTCGTCCTTGTTGTGTATGTGTAATATTTGTCGAATATCTTGATTACGTCATTGTTGTCAAGCACAAACTCCTTCTCATACATTGAACCGACGGTCTGATGGCAGTCGTTGTTGGATGATGAAGGCAGCAGGTTGTACCTTATACCGTCCATGTTTGAACTGTTGACTGTGGAATAGTTGTACAATATATTGTCCTTGACATCAAATACACTGTTTTCCGAGGGAATGAAAACCGAAACCCTTGCATTGGGAATACCGAATGTCTTATTGGCAAGCACACGACCACATATGATACCGTAATTGGACGCGGGCATCTTATATAAATTCTTCTGACCTATTTTAAGCGATAGAATATTGAGAAATTCAAAAGTCTGGTCAAGTTTTACGTCAATATGGCTCGGTGCGTCGATGCCGACACCCGTTCTTACCCTGTATGAATTGTTTTCGTTTTTCATTTCTTCTTGTTAAAAAATCTCTTTAAGTTTATCTGTGTGGTTCTGCCCATGGCTGTGTTGAAAACAACAAACAAAACCAAGAAAGGCAGACTAACTATAAGTATTCCACTGACTAAAATTCCAATGACTATACGGCCTATAACCATTGGGATTCTCTTTAACCCCTCTATTTTCTCAAGTACATGTTTATCATCGGAATACTTCTCTGCGGCAACAGCCTTCTCTTTACATTTACATCCCATTGTGTATTCTTTTTATAACTTAAATATACAAAAAAAAAGGGGTTTTTGCAAGCCCCTTGATTATTTATCTTTCACGTACATTTATAACCACATCCCCAGGGTACTTGATTTCAAACATCGTTCCTGTATCCGCAAACAGCGTTTTTTCGCTTGCCCTCAAATCAATCTCATTATTGTCAGTAACAACATCAGTATTCTCAACCAACTGTTGGGTTATTTTTGTATCAGAATAACCGTCACCCACCTTGTTATAGCACCTTAAATCAATAAGGTTGACCACGCCGTCGAGTTTGGAAATTTCCTTTTCGAGGTCACCGATGAAAATATCCTGTCCCATCTGCCATTTCCTTATGTCCATATAGTCACGGATAAGTTCGATTATCCTCTTGCTGACCTCACTTTTGTCGTAACTTTTGTCAATATATACGTCAGCCTCAAACGATAGATTGATAATCCTACCCGAACGAATCTCCACATAATCGTTTATCATCCTATAATTCGACAGATATTCCTTTATGTTTTCAGCAACCGTTTCAGACAGAAGACTTGTCAGCCATCCGTTATAGTCAAGACCGAGAGTATAAATGATAACCTTGTTGTTCTCTTCAACGACACCACATCTGAAAGGTGTGCCGTATTTGGCGGGCAACTGCATCAGACGTGAATAGTAGTCGTTAAGTGTGACGCAACGGTTCTGTTCGCCTGAGATAAACCTCATCATATACCTTATCTCGTCATTGGTCGGAGCATCTTTTCCGCCATAGGACTGAGTCGGGTTTGTTACCTCTATTGAACTCCTGACAGACTGTTTTTTTCTATTATCTTCAGGGTCATTACAGTTACCGTTTATGGTGCAGGCAAGAGAAATGATATTTGTTAATGTGTTTGCACCGATGTTTGTCATGTCGCCGCCACCAACTCTATATAATATGAACATTGTGGTGTTAGGTTCGGGCAATACACCCATATAATCGTTCGCCGCCATCCTTGACATACGGTATTTGGTGTATTCGGAAGCATTATCAGGAATACAACCGTACATGTTTCTCAGACCGCTACCGAATATAATGTTAAGCATACCCTTCTCGGTGTATTCAGTGATAAACTTATTTTTCAAGCGTTTCCATTTGCCACGAACCGCCATTCGCAACGGTATATTGCCATCCTCGGTCTCCAATATGTCAATTGCCTCCCATACAGGGTTGTAATAGTCAGGACCGCCGTCATTTCTTTCACAGAACTGTTCTTCGTAACCAAACCTGTACTGGTCGATGAGATTGTCAACCTCGAAAAATCGCATGGTTGGTCTTCCTTCACGGTCTTCATAGCTCTCCTTGTCAACATAAAACTCCGAAATGGCAGGGTTAGTATCAAGCAACCTGCCTTCTTTTAATATGATACTCTCAACACCAAGTATGCTGTTGTCCTGAAGTGTTAGTTTCATAAACGGTTCAAGGTCACCACCTGAGACAAATCTCTTGAAGATTTTGCTCTGTCCCGCAGCCGCTATCGCCAATTTCTTGTATTTGTAGCCGATTATCTGACCATTGGCGTTTTTGCGTGGTATCATTTTTCTGTTTGACATACCGTTCATGTCAAACTGTTTCTTGAAATCCACATCTTCCATCAGTTCAAACGTGTTGCTTCCGTCACTAAACAGACTTCCCCTCTTGATATACGGGGCATAACTTTCATCAGCAATCGCAAGGTCATTGGGACTGCCTTCAACAGCACTTGTATTAAGTGGCAAGATACAGGAGATTTCAACCTCCACAATAGCACTTTTCGGTCCAGGTATCCTTACGCCGAGAGTACGTGCCATATTTATAAGGCTTTCCCTGCTGTTTGCAGATTCAACCGCAGTTTCCTGATAAGCCCTGTCGATATTGTACATCAGGGTATCATATATATCCGAATTAATGTCAATCATCCATTCACCGATTGAAGCGTCGCTGAGGGAATTGAAAAGACTTGGATAATATCTTCTTGTTATCTCGGTCAGGCTGTTCTTTATATCCTGATAGTTCCTTGTTGTGTACTGTATCCTGTTTTCTGCCATGTCTTATAATTTGATAACTGTATTATATGATGAAGTCACCCCGTTTTCCCAAACTGAATAGTATATGTTAGCGTAAAGTCCGAGACCATCCTCAGACTCATATATTTCTATATTATTCAATTTGCAGGACGGTATAAAAGTCTTTATTGCTTCCTTACATTCTGAAACTATGTCAGCATAGTTCTGTGAATCATTGGGGTTGAAAATGAATTGAATCAGATTTGTGCCGAAATTCGGGTTTCTGAGACGTTGCCCTTTGGGGGTAAAAAGAACATGTATCAATTCTGAATTAATGCTTTCAGCCTCCGAATAACTGACATCAAGGAGAGATTTGTCGTCACCCTTTATCGTAATCGGAAACTTTATGCCATATTTTTGTATTTTTGCCATTTTTCCATTGTATATACAATAAATATAGTTTAATGGAAAACCTAAAGCAAATATCTATAGTACTATATTTTCAATATTCTTTAACTCCAAGTATATCTTTATTCAAATCCACATCACCGTGCCCTGTAATTGCAGACGGTGGTATGTTATCATAAGTATAAATGCCATTTCGATAAGATGTGTCGTAAAAGAAAGTTATATCTTTCAATCTATCTACTGAAATTATAAAAGCCGTCCACCATCCATTATTGGACTTATTCTTCAAATGTTTCTCAAAATCCTGCATTTGGAAGTATATTTCACTGTTCAGACGACTATCGTTCGGAAAAAAATATACCCTGCCGTCGTGCATGAACATTGTATTCTTTATTTTGGGAGACAATCCATTTTTAAGAATATTCTCCTTGTTGTATATCGGTGTTATATGTATTAAAGAACCAATTTTTTTTCACAATATCAGTCACATCGCCTGAATACTTTGGAATAAATACCATATTGACACCTTCGTCTGTATTCCACTCCAAATTCAATATATAGCCACACAAATTGGCAGCATGTTTAACACTCTCTATTTTTTCCTCGTCTTTTTTTCAACTTTTACGACTATTCTTTTACTCGCATCCCCGCCTCTCTTGGTTGCTGAATCAACTAACATTATCTGTTCATCGGTGAAGTTAAACAAATCTTTGAGATGCCTGAGTACAACCTCAGGAGGATATGTTTTTATTAACCCCTCGTTCAAATCCTCGTTAAGGATGTCACAATAGAGTGGGTTTCCTAAATCATGATTTATAAAAAGCGGAAGTTTCACGTCTTTCTTTGTTGTTAAATTTTATTTTTCTACCATCCACTACGGTCTGTTCTCTGATATCCGTGTACCTCAAACAAATGACAGTCTCGACAATAAGTGATAAGGTTATCCTCATCCAACATGCGTTGGTCATTGGAAATGATACCAACAAGTTCCTCCTTGTCCCTGTTTATATTCAACTCAGGATGTTCTGACAGAATTTCATAGAAAATCTCGGAAAAATGACGGATATGATGCACTTGGAGATTTTTGGTACTTCCGCAAAGTTGACATTTGTAACCATCACGCTTTAACACACTTCTCACCTGTGGTTTGAAAATAATCTCTCTTATGCGCACATATAAACTAGTTACTCCTCCTTTCCAATTCGGATGTTTAGAACCGGCATGCCTTCCTTTGAACGCTTCATTGCAACCACGAATCTTTATACCATATTCTTTCAGTTTGCGGTTGATAACATTTGGTGATACACCAAGTTTTTCCGAAATTTCCTTTTTCGATAATCGTTCTTCAACATATAGATTGTACAGTTTTTCATAATCTTGCAAAACTTCAGGTATTTCCTTGTTGTTATAGGAAAACTGTGCCTCTGATATACTCCTTCTATCAATACCATTATGCCTCAGGTGATTAATTACTGTTCTATGTGTAACATTCAAAACTTTGGCAATATCAGTTGTTGATTTTCCGTCGTTGTATATTGAAATTATTATCTTGTCATTTGTGTCATCATACTGTTCGCGGCTCATCATCGATTTGGTTCTTTTCCACCCACATTCCTTGGCATAACGAATAATTACTTTCTTTGATATGTTTAATTCAACACTTATGTCATTAACAGGAACGTTATTTTCATATAACACCTTGCACTTGTCAACCTGTTCTTCACTCAAAACAATTTTATTATGTGCAACATGTTTGTATACTCTTCCATCCATCTCACCTTTGCCTCGTAAGTTTATACCATTTTTCAATAAAGTCCTACGCATCTTACTGTATGATACATCATACATAGCAGCAATTTCTTTTATTGTCAACCTCTCTTCAACATACAGTCGTTGTAAATCATTACTATTTATTTCCATGCTTTTCTTATTTTACATACTCATAAATATCACAAAATATAAAAATAGTACTCTCATTTTCCCGCTAATTTATTCTTTATTAAAAATGGGGCCTTAAATAAGGTCCCATATAGATTATCATTGATATTATTTGTTATGAACAGCGGCTCCATCCACAACTATTACAGTGAACGCATCCTTCTGCAACAACAAGGTCTCCACCACATTCAGGGCATTTCTCACCGTTGAACTCTTCTTTCAGGTATTTGGAAAGAACTCTCGAGACTGCCTTATTGAAGGAAACAATATTGTCATTGCATTTGTCTTCAAGTTTGATAATGTCTTCAAGGCGCATTCCCGTCCTAAGGTTACCACTGATATGGAGTGCAACATTTCTGTACTCTCTTTTTTCACTCCATTCCTTTATATTGTACACAGCATCCTTGACTATCTCAGTATCACTCTTCTTAAGGGTCTTACCCTCATTCACAATATCCGAAATCTTGTCAATCTCGCCGAAAATATCGTAATCCTTGTCGAGTTCTACCGCAATGTTGTCAATGGTGATATAATCCGACTCGAACTTGTATATACGTTTTTTAAGACGTGTTATCTTACCCTTATGGTTGGGTATCTTCTCACAGTTTGCACAAGGCATAGCAAAAAGTTCGTAAGGTTTGTCGTCATACAACCCAACAAAAATTCTGAAATTCTCGCCATTAACTCTAACCTGATAGAAATCAGCAGGTAAAACCTTTGGACGCTTCGGGGCATCTACTGTATTGAACAAAACGTTATTTTCAGTCGGAGCCGATGTTGTCAGAATTGCAACACGCTTACAGTTGTCCCTGAAAATGGTAATACCCTTCAAACCATGTTTCCAAGCCTCCATGTAAATGTTGTACACATCCTCAACCGTTGTCTTTTCGTTCAGATTAACAGTTGAACTAATGGAAGCATCAATATTTCTCTGCAGGGCTGCCTGCATTTCAACACGTTCCATTGGGTTTAACTGTCCTGCGGTAATAAATGATTCGGGAAGATTAGACTCGTCGATTTTACTTTCATCACCGTTGTAGTAATCCAAAACCGCCTTAGGATAAACCTTATAGGCTGTTTCACCAATTGATTTAGTGTTTCTTGTATAAGAAACAGCAAACATGGGTTCGCCACCACCTGATGTGGCGTTAATCATCGTTGAAATAGTACCAGTCGGGGCAATTGTCAACAATTGACTGTTCAAAGGATATTTCCCTTTGTATTGTTCAGGAATAAACGGTTCGATTCTTTCCTTGTAGAAAGTACTGTCGAACATATGGTCATATGTGGCATTAACACCAAGTTCCTCGTTCAAGTCACAAGATTTCTCAAATGCAGCTATCAACATTGTGTGTGTAATCTTATCCGCTATTTCCTGTGCCTCTTTGGAACCATACCGCACACCAAGTCTGATAAGTACACCTGCCAAGTCGAATATACCAAGACCAATCTGTCTATATTTGATAGCGGTCTCAGTCTGTATATCCAACGGGTGTAACGGAGTACCCTCTATCTGAATGTCGTTCAATGCCTTTGTCGCAATCTTGCAGTCATTGAAAAATGTGTCATAATCAAAATGATTATCTTCTGTAATATATTGATACAAATTCATTGAACCGAGTAAGCATGCACCACCGTCAGGAAGAGGTTCTTCGGCACAAGGATTTGTGCCCGCATACTGAAACTCAGGATTTGCACTCATTAAATGATAACTCTTTATTCTGTCCCAATACAGGATTCCAGGTTCCGCATAGTCCCAATTGTTTACAACAAGTTTGTTGAAAAGGTCTTTTGCCTTTATTTTTTTCAGGTATACAGGACCTGAAACAGTATCAACCTTTACAAGCGTATTGTATTCACTTACAGCGTCTAATTCATCTTTACTGATGTCCATTTCACACGGCCAATGAAGAAGATAATCCCTATCCTCATCAACTGCTTTCATAAACTCATCATTTACCCTGACTGATATGTTGGCATTAGTGATTTCATCTGTATTTGCCTTAATATCAACAAATTCATATATATCAGGATGATTGACTGATATCGAAATCATCAGTGCACCACGCCTCCCACACTGGCCAATGGTGCCTGTTACTGTATCAAACGTCTTCATAAAACTCACTGCACCTGTTGTCTCCTTTGCAGTGTTTTTAACCTTAGCACCTCTCGGTCTCAACTTGCTTATGTCCACACCGACACCACCACCAAACGAGTAGGTACGTGCCATTTTAGCGCAGCACTCATATATACTTTCAATGCTGTCGTCAACCGAAAGGACGTAACAGTTAGAAAGGGATGATTTAATACCGTTTTTGGAAAGCCCTCTGTTGGCTAATATTCTACCTCCCGGTAAAAACTTTTTCTCAATGATGAGTTGCTTTACCTCATCATCACCGCCACTTACACGGTTAATCCACTCTTCGAAGGTTTCTCCTTCCTGCAAGTACTTCTTGTTCACAATGTCAATGCCAAGTTGTTTGCCATCAAGCCATTCATTTAATTCTATTTTCTTATCCATAACAAATTTTTTAAGATTATTGTACTGATTAATACCAATACATATTGACAATTTTTTATTTGTTTCAGTTATCAGAAAGTTATGAACAATAATTTTGTAAATATTTGATTTACAAAAAATTACTATTAACTATTTCTTTTTCTTAGACTTATAGTTTTCATCATAAACCTTGTCCGCTATCTTGTTTGCTTCATCGCTGTCCCCGTAAATCGGTTCGTCGTCATTTATCACCTGACCGAAGCGGCATGTGCCGTTGTCGAACTCGATAGCGATAGGTGTGAAGTCGTTGTTGTAGCGGTTCTTCAGTAATTGTACTGTTGCTACCTTAGTTGATAGGTCTTCAACGTTCTTCTGCATGGCGACCACTATCTGTGAGGTGAAACCCTTCCATGAACCGCCCGACATGTTTGAAATGTTGATTTTTGTTGAACGGTCTTGTGTGGATTTGTTACCCTGACTCGGCACCCACATAGCAACGTCATGATTCACCGCAAGTTCATTCAATTCATCTGAAATGATTTGGTCTTTGCGCCAAATTTCGACATTGGAAACCGAACATCTTATACGGTCAAAATAGTCTATTATTACAAGGTCGGGCTTAAACCCCTCGTTTTCAAGTTTTGTCAGCCTGACATCTATATCCCTGACGGAAAGTCTGTGTATTTTCTTATTTTGGTCAATGGCACGTATTGTCATAAGATTCTTACCTATCTTAGATGTGTACTCTGTATGAATACTTGTCATTTTTTCTTTATAATTTTTCTTTCCTTCTGGGGTAGCAGTCTTACCTCTGAATGAACTGACGGGCAGATTCAATATGTAACCTGCATATTTCGAGTCAATATCTTGAGGCTTGTCTTCGAGTATTATGTGGGCAACCTTATAACCCTTCCATGCCGCATATGCAGCAAACCCGCTTGTTACACAAGTTTTACCGATACCTGTACCCGCAACAAGAATGCCAAAGTCACCCTTTCTCATGCCGCCACCCAACCTCTCATCAAGAGGTTTACAACCCGTGGGGATAACAACACAATTGTCGTCGTCGGCAAGGCTTAAAAGATAATCAAGAGAAGTGTCCACAGGTGTACCAACAACTTCCGCAAACGTGGTCTTTCTGTCGTATTCATTAAAAAGGTTTAGAACATCATCCTTTGATGCACCATCCTTGTTCAACTCACTAATCTCATTGTTGAGTTTTATTGTTTCCATTGCAACGAGAAAGTTGTGATATTCGTCTTTGACGGCATCCAATTCGGCTTGTCCGAAACGGCACTGCATCATTTTAAGTCTCATAACCTCCAAACAGTTCTCAACTGTAATGGCATCGTCTATCGTCGATTTAATATAGAGTTCAAGTTCCTCGTATGAAATAGTCCTGTTTAGCTTAAGTATTTTGTCTTTCAGTATGCCTGCTATCTTTCTCAACTCAGCACTGCCCGTAAAATGGTTTTGGTCCATTACCTCGATGGTGGACATTGCAAACTCGGAGTTCTCCATAAAGAGTTTTAGGATGCAGCATTGGTAGTCGTAACTGAACAGACTTAAGTTTGTAACTCTGTTTTTTGTTTTTGAAGCCATAATCTCACGTTAATAAGTACCGCCCTTTTGAGGGGGCGGTACCATGATGTTAAAATAATCGTTATCTTCTTCCGTAAAAACCAACGCTTGCTCTGTATGCATCGGTCTTTTCCCTGACAGCCTTTTCCCAAGACTTGACATATTGTCCGTATGGGTCATAACTGTACTCTACAACCTTGCGATATGCACCTGTCGGAAGTTTAGCCCACAAGATGCCATCCTTGTCAGAATAGACATCACACGCAATCGCCTCATTGGAATCACGCTCATAAGTGTGGAAAATACGGTTCTCCACCTTCTTCAATGATACAGGCTGTTCCTGTGACACAGTGCTTGTGCCATAAAGCGAATATGTGGTATACCGCTTACCCTCACCGCTTGACGTCTCACATATCATCTTGATGATTTCGTACACAAGGTCTTGTCTGCCAATTACCATGTGGTAATTGAGGGTTTGTACAAAATTCATAAAGTTCAAGTCCCTGTTCTTGTAGGGTGCCATTGAGTTTGTAAGGTCAACTCTGTGACGTATGTCTTTCGGATAAACGGTGCCGTCCCATATAGCCTCATATATCTTTTTGTAGTTCGAAAAAGTGGGCTTACCTTCGCTGTCGGTACTGACAGTTTGCGCCATCTGTAGTTCAAACTTGAAGGTCACGTCATACGGATGTACCTCGTCGGTATTGTCGACCGCTTCGGGATTGCGTTCAACAGGAGGATAGGTAATGTACTCGCTGTTCGGGTTCTGCAGACCCATTCCGTTGGGGAGAAACCCTGTAATTTTCACAGGTGTCTCGCATGTGTACCATTCATAGATACGGCTCTTGGAAACAAGGTCTCTCTTGATAAGGGCGACGATGTCCTCAATAGTGTTCTTCATTTCACTCGAAACGAAAGCCGCATAGTTGAAATAATTGATTTTGAAATACCTTTCGCAAATAATATCATCATTTGCGGTGAGTAAAAACCTGAAGCGGTCCATGTAGGCGCTGTTATCGATTTTTACTTCTTTTTTAATATCATTGTTATCCATTTGTTTTTATTTTTAATGGTTAAACCAAAATGTGAATTGACAAAATAAATATACTATTTTTTCATCGGTTATTCATTCCGCTACGCTTTTTTCATAAAACTTTTTTTCATTGTCTATGACATAGCCAAATTCAGTGAAAAAATTCCCAAATACACTTGCATCTCTTAAATCGTCAACACCTGCTTCCATTAAAATATTGTAAAGGTTTGTCATGCTTCGACCTTCGGGGTCGATAGGGGTGTGCATAAACCCCTCCAACAGTTCTTTTGCATCTTCCGTCATCAACGGATTTTTCAAATCTATTATCTTTTCATTTATTTCATACAATTTCTTGCCTTGACATCCATCGGTAATGCTCTCAACAATATTCTCCGCCCATTTCAACGGCGCTTTCTTTTCAGCCGCCCTGTCATCGTTTATTTTCTTGGCTTTCTCGATTACTTCGTCTAATGTTACCTTCCTTTGACAAAACTCAGGAAAATTGGTCAGCAATGTCTTTTCGCCAACACCCTTCACCCCTTTTATGTTGTCAGAAGTATCACCACAAATCATTTTCTTCAACAGAACATTCTGGTAATTATACCCCAACTTCTCGGTATGGTTTTTCGTATTGATAAACTCATGTTTCGATTGGATGTAGACAATCACATCCTCGGAAATCAACTGCGTCAAGTCCCTGTCATTGGAAATAATGACTATTCTTTCCTCAGGTGCCTTGTGTGTCACGTAATAGCCGATAAAATCATCAGCCTCCGTGTATTCACACTCGAGAACCCTAACAAAAAGTTCATCCAAACACTTCAAAATAACATTTTTCTGTCTAAAAAACGCCTCTTTTTCATCTTCGGTGCGCTTGGGCTTCTTATAAATCTTCTTCTCCATCCACTTTATTCTGGAATTGACCTCCTTCATATAGTCGGAGAGACCTTCCTCCTCAAATGTCTTGTCTCGATTCAACTTGTATTCACAATTCAGGTTAAACCGCAACTGACCTGACGAGTTTCCATCAAAAAAAGCATAAACATGACGGAAATTACCCTTCTGCAGCAAAAGTTTTATCTGTAATAAAAACTGAAAAATCGCCCCGACTTCCAAACCGTTTGAAGACAGTTTTTTATCCTTGGCGAAACACACTTCCAAGAGGTTTGAACCGTCAACAAGGAGTGTGTTGTATTTCTTGACTGCCATTTCAGGCTTTGTCTCAATTATCCTTTTCGGTATTGGCTGATTGACTGCCATTTTTAATTATAATCAACGTGGCACAACAATATGAACTGTAAAATAAGGGAATGGGATTAAATTATCCCATTCCCATCCCTGCCTTGATTGAGGTTATTTCTCAGCGTTTTTGATTTCGCTGACGGTTTCACGGATTTCCTGTGCAATAACCTTGATGTCCTGCATAGCCTTGCGGACACGGGTGCCTGCACTCTTGTTACCGCCGTCAAATTTCTTAACGTCATCATTAACGCCCTGAACTGTTTCAATCAATTTGTCGTAAATTTCACTGATTTTTTTCATTTTCTTAAAAGTTTTAAAGATTTATTAACTTATCAATACAAATATACTATTTTTCGGATGGAAAAACAAGGATTTTTTCAAAAAATTATCGATTCAAAGGTAGGTTGTCTAAATATTCAGACACAATTGAACAGTAACGTTTTATGAAATGTCTGAATATGTTATCCGACCACATTCTGAGTTTGTTTCTGTAATTGTTTTCTTGTGCGGGGGACGGGATTCCAATCTTACCATATTTAGAAAGTATATTATTGTAAATGCTTTTTAGATACTGTTCACTATTGTTGCCAATATAATAGCCCATATCTATCTTAGCCTTGTTGTAATTTCTGTATGCAACTGTTGACTTAATTTTTGTATGAACATTCCGTCTTGTCATTCCAACATTGGAAAACTCAGTATAGGCTTGGTTGATAAATGCGTTTTCTTCAACCCAGTTATCGAGATAAAGACACCACGCCAATGATTTCAACATACCATCGTTTGAATTTATGTTATCTCTTATGAAATTATCCTTATTACCTTCGCTCTTATCTATCAAAGGTTTGTGGCCTGTTGCTTGCCACTCAAAATCATCATAAAGGTGTGTGATTTCATGGTCTATTATTGTTTTGATATAGTTTTCGTTGTATTGCCCACCATCATTAACACCAATCGTTATTTCAAAATCAACTTCAAAAAGTTTCCCTTTTGTCAATTCCTTCTCGTTGTAATAATTACCACCGTAATTCCGTGCATTGTTTATATTATCAACCTTGACAAGGATGATATGTATGAACATTCTCCCAAAAAAATCATTTTCTTCATCAAAAACAAATGTACTGCCAAATTTTTGCTCATTCAGCATTACATCCACACTTTCCTTAATTTTTATGAAAATATTATCCTTTAGTTTATCAAGGAAATCCATGCGGTGCCTCGATTCATTCAGCAAAATAGCGCATTCATCATCAGTACAGTAATCAAATTTTATCTTCTTTCTGTTCGTGAACATAACGCTTATACATTTTTATAGTGTTATTAAAGGGGTGGATTTTTTATCCACCCCAAATTATCTTCATACCTCGGTCTCTTCCTCCTCGCCATACTCAATGCTGTCCGCATCTGTAACAACCTCTCCGTTAGTCGATGTCTCGTTGAGGTGCTTGAGGATGTCGGCCACATGATTTTTCTTGTAGTTGTCAAGCACGGTCTTGTCTGTACTTATCAAACCATGAGGTGTACAAATCACATCACCTTCATATGTAACTGTATATGGGCTTGGAAGTTGGTTTTTCAGCACTTTTAACTTGGTTTGCAAGGCATAGTTGTAGTTCAGCCCCTTCGAAGTGGCTGTGAGTTTCTTGACACCCGCCTTCAACTGTCCGCCGCAAAGAATAATAAGACGTGCTGCATAGAAAAGAGCGTTACCGCCCTTCAATGACAATGACGGAGGCGCACCGGGCATCGGGTTGCTCATTGAATCAAGCCAAACCTTGTTACATGCAATGAAAGTGTTATCGTATTTTGAGGACACTTTTCTGGAACGTGGTATCCTGTCGTTCACAATACCATTGAACGCAACGGATATTGCGCCCGCATCCCACATTGCATTGTTGGTTGAACTCTTGTAACTCTTATATGATGATATTGAACCAACTGAATCCCAAATAAAGACGAAACCGCTTTCAATCTCACCCTCATCCTGTGCGGTGAGAAGTTCGTTCATACAGAAGGCAATGTCCTCAATAACAGCAACCTTACGCCCCTTGGGGTTTTCCTTTCCTGTACTGTAATCATTCTTGCCGTAGGTTTCGGCAAGGATTGCATTGTTGAAATAGAGGAAATTTCCCTCATAGTTTACGATTCTTCGTTCGGTTATATATGACACTTCACCTGTTTCAGGGTCGACAACCTCAACCTCAACGTCACCATATACAGGTTCAGCCTCCATACCCATGTCTTTTGCATAAGTGAAATCAAAATTGTTCTCCGTATCGAATATTACGGGAATCATTCCCTGCTTCTGCGCCGCTACAATGGCATGGTTCAACACGGTGCTTTTACCGCTGTTGGAATGACCAACCACCAATGTCACATAATTCATAGGGATGTGGATTTTCAGCGCATCGGTGAATGCCTCGGGCATAAGCAGCCAACGCATTGGTTTGTCAGCATTGCTTGATACTGTCGTTACCTTATCACCTTCATGATAGCCTAACCCTTTTTTTGCCTTGAATGCGGCAAGACCGCTTGTCTTGACTCCCGCACCTTTTTTTACTGCTTGTTTCATAAATCTATTATTTATATGTTTACATTATTCTTTATTCTGTTTTTTAGCAAACTCCTCAAAGGATTTTCTCCCCTCTTCGGGTGTCATTCTCTTATGTGTATGTGGAGGATATGTCAACACCTCGTTTTCCAACATTGGTGTAAATAACGCTATCGGTATTTCATTGCCATTATCATCTAAACGTCTAAGATTTTCAAAATTGTCGGGAAGTTTGATTGTCTCATTATACTTGTCGTTGTGAATACATACGGCAATAACGGGTAAAAAATTGTAAGGGCTATAGACTTTATTTATGGACACTACCCTCCATTCCAAATCCTCTTCAAAATTTGGTCTTTTCCAAGTCCACTTGACTTTGTCACCTTTTTTCAGTTCCCTAATCCATATTTCAGGCAACGCTTCATAACCTTCTATTCCGCTTATTTTTGGTAATGTATTATCATCGGGCTTGATACTATCCAAGACTGTCACATACTTATCCTCAAGGCTTTTTATTTCACTAATCGCCCTCTCAATCGCCAAAAGGCAATCATCTTTATCATCGTTACTTTCAATTTTTTCTTTGCACCGTTCAAAATTGTCGAGCATTGTCATCATTGTAACATACGTTTTTTCTAAAAGATTTTTCATAAGTTTACAGTTTTATAACTTTATATTTACATATTTGAAATTGTTGTGTTAATCACGTCAAGTGTTTCTTTATTATATACAGTTACTGTCAAGTTTCTTTTCATCCTTGGCGTACAGACGTTCCAACACACGTTTCTTTATCTCATCGAAATGCGGTGTCAGTTCCTCAGTCAATATATCGTCAAGGTCTTCCTGTGGAATAAACTGCTTGAATGTGGGCAACACCTCAATCCTCGTTTCACCGCTTGTTGTCGGTATAAAATACTTGACCACACTGTTGTCAGCGCTTTTGAATGTATTTGCAATCTCACTGACGTAGGCGGGTACATCAAAGTCACTGATACCGCTTACATCAATGTAGAAGACCACGTGGAGTTTATCTTTCTCGTACATCGCAATTGTCTTTTTTGTACTTATTATAGCATTTGCGGCACATTGAGACATATCTCTCATTACCGCCTATCTCAACCTGTTCACCTTCAGTTACAACACGCCCCATTTCATCAACCCTTGCGTTTATAATGGCTTTACGCCCACAACTGCAGGTTAGTTTCAGTTCGTTTATCGAATCCGCCATTTCAAACAGCCTTTTACTGCCTTCAAACAGTTTTCCTTGAAAGTCGGTTCTCAGACCATAGCATATGACATTCACATCCATATTGTCAACATACCACGCAAACCAATCAACCTGCTGTTCAGTCAAAAACTGCGCTTCGTCAATCAATATCCATGACGGTAACTGATTGTTGTTGTCCGCAGCGTACTGTTGAACTAAGGGATACAGGTCGGTTACATCCTTACCAATGACATAACACTTACGTTCAATGCCAACCCTGCTCTTTATCATACCATAACCGTCACGTGTGTCGATTTCAGGCTTCATGCACATCACAGCAAGCCCATTCTTGTCAAAGGAATAAGCCTTCATCAGCAATGTAGCGGTTTTGCCACTATTCATCGGGCTATATTCAAAATATAATTTGCTCATTTTTTTTAACTTTAAGTAAATAATGGGAGAGTTTATTCACTCTCCCCGTGAGTTTGTTAGAAAGGAAGGTCATCGGTAGGTTCTGATTCCACGGAATCCTTGATAGCCTTGTTGATTTCATTGACAGCCTCGGCTTCCGCCTGCTTGTCATTGTTTTCCTTTTCTTCCCTCGACACATATTTACCTAAAGTTCTGTCGAATACAGGTATGCCACCTTCAAGAACAACTTTAAGGTAATCGTAATTCTTGACAGCATAGGCATCCTGCCATGTCTTTTCGTCGTTTATCCATTTTTCAACCTGTTCCTCGTCTAAGGACAACGGTTTTGCCCTCAGGTCGGCTGCGATTGAAACTTCAGTCCTGTCTTTTGTGTTCTCGCCCTTTGTAAGGGTAAGTATAATGTCGTGACCGTCTTTGAGATTAAACACGTCATAGAAACTGATAAGTTTGCCGTCCTCGGTCTTCATATAGTTCTCGAGTTCTTCCTTGGAAGGGGTCTTCTTGAACTCATTCTCGTATTTCTCTATCGCAGCGTTTTCGTTATACTGCTTGTAGATACGCTTGAGTTCGTCATAACTACCCTTGCCGTTGTCCCACTCGTTAAAACGCCAAAACTTGACACCCTCATCCTCATGGTCTCTGTCGATAACCCTGATGATGTGAGCAATTTTGGGTTGGTACTTGAACGCCTGTTTCCAAAGGGTCTTCCATTCCTCCTTGTTTGCGATGTTTCCGTCTTTGTCCTTGAGTTTCTTCGCTTCCTCAGCATATTCATCGAACATCTCACAGAACGGGCAACCGTGCTGACCTTCAAGATGTTTGTCATTCAAACAAGTAAAGGTCTTGAAACCGCTTTTTGCAATCTGCGGGTCAACCTTAAGGCTGTGAATGTGAATGTCTGTGGAAATTTTGTTGGAACCTGCTTGGGCGGGGATAATTCTTATCCTGACTTCCCTCTTGTCTTCGTTTTCTTCCAACTTTACGTTAAGGTAATTCTTCGGGTCAAATTTTTTCTTACCTGCATTTTCATTTCTTCTTTCTTTTTCCTCCTCGTTGAAAGGAGTGTTTTCATTGTAATCTGACATATTATTAAAGTTTTTTTATTATTTGCATCGTATATATAATAAATATCTCACAAACCATTTTTCATCCAAAACAAATGTACTATTTTTTTGTTAAAAAACGCGAAAAAAAAGCGAACTTTTTAGGGTTCGCTTTTTATTATATATTGTGACTCGATTAGTTGAAGTAATCCTTCAGGTCTTTCGGGAAATTATTGAAACTCCTCTCCAAGTCACCTGAGGTGAAATCACCCAAATCGGCATCAGTTATTTTATAGAGTTTGTCCTCCTTGTCTGGAGAAACACTGTTGTCGGAAATCACATCGTAGTTGGGATTTTTCTCTCTCTGTTCATCCCAATACTCTGTCGGGTTGACATTAAAGGGTTTACTGTTCATTGAACGGATATTGATACGTTCCGCATTGGTCGGGTTTCTTTTCTCGAACTCAGCCTTGAGGTCTTCTATCTTTGCGTCACTTGCCTCAATTGCCTGTTCAAATTTTGAAACCATTCCCATGAGTTTGGAAAGTTTATCATCTACACCGTCAATTTTGTATTCAGCGGCTTCCTGCGAATTGGTGAGTTCATCAACATCAATAACCTCATCGTCTTCACCAACTGTCTCGTCACCTTCAGGGGTTTCACCTTCACCATTGTCAGGAACTTCTGTTCCTACGGGAATATCCTCACCGCCTTGAGGTGGCATTGCATCACCACCCATATCAGGAGCCTGTCCATCCATTGGGGGCTGTTGTCCTTGACCCATGTCACCACTTTGTCCACCGTCCATTGGAGGTTGCTGTCCCATATCAGGTGCCTGTCCATCACCCTGAGGCGGCATACCACCTTGGTTCATATCAGAAGCACCACCATCCATTGGGGATTGCTGACCTTGATTGGGGTCATCAACTTCCCTTGTATAGGGATTAACAACATATTCGTTTATCTTACGAAGTCTGTTCACAGACTCTTCAAGATGATTCTCTTTTATGAATTTATAATCCATTTTTAATCTGTACCCATTGTTTAATTATTTTTAGTCGGTAAGCATTACTTTGTTATCCTCGGTTATAAGAACGGGTTTCTTTGTGGTTCTCTCATAAAGGCCCTTCTCTTTTCTCTCAACCTTAACGTTGGTTTCCTCGGTATTCTCTATACCAAGCATGTTTTCCATTTCTTTAAGTTTCTTATCCATAATGTTATTCTTTTGTTTCGTTATTTTCTGTTTTTGGTTTTCTGGTTTTCCTCTTGACGGCGGGCTTTTGAGTTTCCTCACCGTTGTTTTCTTCCTCCACAACCTCTTCAATGGTGGTTGCAGGTTCTTCCATTACAACCGCCATTACTTCCTCCACCTTCTTCTCCTCTTTGGGAAGTATCTGTTTTTTCTCCAACAACACGTCAACCAACTTGGTGTCTTTCTTCTCAACCTTTACACTCACATTTGTCTTAATTGTCGGCTTAACAATGTTCTCGGGTCTCCTCCTTACATGTTTTGCATAGGTTTTCTTGTTTCTCACTTTAAACATAATAGTATACTTTTATTATATATAAATATCAAACACTCAGAAAAACTTCCGCCAACGGAAGAATATAGTGTGTATTGGCACCTATCACACCCCTCAGTCTTTGGTCGATAAACGACGTGTCGTATACAAACCTGTTCATACGGTTCGCCTTGACCCTCTTTATGACCTTACCCTTCTCTATTCCGATATACTCAAGCAATGTCAAGGAAAGTCCAAACACATTATTGGATAAAGTGTCGTAGATAAATAGAAAATTATTGTCTCTTGTCTGGAAACATAATTTGTCAATCGGCGAATTGATATAATTGATTAATTTTTTCAGTCTGTTGTACCTGAATCTGGGAATGTCAATATAAACATACCTGTATTTTTCAAGAAACGTGTTTGTGCAGAAATCATAAAATGAAACTATATCCTCGTCAAACTCATACTTGCGCTCCGTCTTCTTGTATGTCCACCACAACATATTGTCATTGTAGTGTTTGTTCAGTATCGTGAACCCGTCTATCTCGTTCCTTGCGTTTTCCAAGCCGATTACCAATGTGGGTAATCCGTCTATAATTTCCTGCATGTCCTTCACCACATTAAAAAAAGGAGAAAACTTCTCCCTTTTGTATGCGGTTACTATGTTTCCCAAATATTTTTTCATTCGTGTCTTACATCAGTGCTGATGTAAATATACTAATTTATTGTTGATTTGTGCATTTTTGATACATTTCTTGTGCTGCTTGTTTTCTGTTTTTAGAACAATCCCATTTTCCGTTCGTCTTCCAAGGGTTGTGACAATGAGCCGCAACTTCGTAAAAAATGCAGCATGCAATAGCAGCATCTTCAGGAGTGGTTTGTTCCTTTATCTTCTTTGCGGCCTCTTTATGTGTATTATTGAATTCCCATATCATAAACTGTGCCTGTAGTTCCATGTCATTCCACGGCTTACCTTGTTTATTGGCAAAATCATTCAGTCGTGTGTATCTTGAGCCATGCCATTGGCATATACCCACACTCGGTGTACATTCTACTCCATCACAAGAGTTGTATGCAGTTGGATTGCCACCTGACTCACCCATTATGTTACCCACTACCCCTGAAGCGGCGACACAACTGAATCCGTTATCCAATAGAACCTTCAGAAGAATCATTCTATTGTTCTTTTTTTCCTCATCGGTTAGTTGTATTGTCTTTGTTCCTACACATGATGAGTTCTCTGACGCTGAACCACAAGCCATAATTATTTATTTTTTATAATTTATTAAGCACCATTGAAGTAACTGAAATGCATAAAGTCATAATAAGTTCCACCCCATCCCCATCCGTTATCATAAAATATCTTTACTACATCGTCACTTGTTTTTCTCACAGACTTGTTTTTATTATATGACTTCGATAATTCTGAAGTGTTTTTTGTATATGGATTGTTTGCAGGATTAATATCGATTGCAACTCCATACGCATGATTGGATAAACACCCTTTACCTGATACATTTCTGTAACTATAAGCATAAAACGTACCTGTTTGTATCTTTCCAATTTTTTCGCTTTCCGCATCAGACAAAACCTTTGCTTCGTTATATTGTTTTGTTTCCGCTCTATCTATAGAGAAATAAAAATCAGGACATTTTGTATATATTTCATTAAAAATTTTAACAACTGTATTTGCAACTTTTTTATGTACCCTTAACAATGCATACGCTTCTTTATCCTTTCCCGTTCTGACATGTACAACTGCAATTACCGTTTTACTATAAGCTTCGGTTTCTGTATAATCCTTCTTTGTACTCCCTAACGGTTTACCATCATTAATTTCCAATGCCTTTTCACTTTTCTTTGCTGCAAAATATTGTGTGCCAACATCTAAATCATCTTCCCCACAATTCTGTAAATTATAATATTCCTCCTTCGAAATGATATTTCCATCCTTGTCGAAATAGACATCAGTGAACCATTCCTCACACCACGGCAGTGTATATCTTGACATCTTCATACCCTCTATTGACGTTGTCATGTCACCAGGGCGCATGGAATGTGTCACCTTGAAAACCATATACGCGCCCCTGAACATCGGAATGTTAAGCATTTGGAAATACATAAGTGGCATAATCTGTGCATTGCCCATCATATCCACCTTGCAATTATATGAATAGCCCGAATATATATTCCACAAATCCTGTCCATGAAATACAACTGAGTGTCCTGCACCGCCCTTTCCCTTCTGCGCTATTGCAGACATTGCTTTAATTGATTGTTCGGTCTGTATCGGGTTACTCATACTAGGGCTGACATTCTTGAATATATGGTTATTTTGCCTACCAAATGTAATACCGAACGAAGGTATATGGTATCCATACCTTGTCATCCTTACTCTATCTTCATATTCCTCGTCCGTCTCACCTTCCCGTCTCTGTGATGCTGTAGTTCCTATGGTATCTCTCTTGAATGTATCCATTATTCGATTGTCATCCCCATTACTATACAAATCGAAACTGTCATTTTTATAACTGTTTTGATTTGCCATTACTTCAGAAGGATTGTATGTATACATCACAAACAATTTGTTCATTGAATCAAAATTACCAATTTTCGAAAATGGTTTCGGTTCAAAAATGGTCTGCATTGCATCGTACATTCTGTCACTGTCGCTATGTTGTCCGCCGAATCCCAAATAGTCGGGAAAAGCAAAGAAGTGACAGCGGTGATTGTTTGCTATATCAGCCAAAAACTGAAACACCATCTTTTCTGTTGAGTTATCAATGGCCTGCAACAATATTTCGCAGTTTATATGCAAATTCTTATATACATTCCTGAACATTGAATCAAGGAAGAACGTGTTGTTCATGAAATGCCTTACAGAGAAGTCCATATTCTCGTTTGTATTCTGTACATCTACATCCACTGTTTTCTTGTAAGCATCGTACATACCCTTGATAGAAGAATCGTTAGAAATCGGCGGTTCCTTCTTTCCCCATCCCTGTGACGGGCGTGGATTGCTTACCAACCATCTCTCCCAAATGTTACGGAGATTGTTGTAGGTTTCAAGTTTAATATCAATGTCACCCTCCTTGTTATCTGAACTGTTATCGGTCTCCTTTGTATCGGTAGAAGTGACTTCGGCATTCTTTATATCCTGCAGCTGATTAACAAACCCGTTAAGATATGATTTGAATACACTCTTTGAAACCCCAACAGTCTTCTTTGTAGTTGAAAGGTTTGCACCTGTGTTTGCAATAACCACATAATTCACGAACACACTTTTGAGTACTGTCTGTGCAGGATTGGTTTCAGAAAGATACAAATGGAATCCGCTAGGCGCTTTTTTGATGTATGAATACTTTTCCTTGAAATTATCAAAAACGCCTTTCACTGAATACATATCTTCACCTTCGGTATAAAAAATGGTATCGGTACAATTCTTATTTCTTTCATCAATATTTTCATTTGTTAAAAGATTGCCACCTACTTCCTTCAACTCACAAGATTCGCTTATTGTCTTCCAATCACCACCAACAAAACTTAAGAAACGGTCAATAAATGTATTTTTAACATTAACATCAATTATATCGCTTCCTATAAGTTCACTTGTCTTCTTGTAAGGTGTATTACACCCCTTTGTCACAAAACCATAATACCACCTATCTAACCATGGAATATTGTCTAATCCTAACGCATTATATTTGTCAGGAATTTTAAGCAAATCCTTCTTATTCTCACTGATATACCTATCCCTGTATAGAAGTGCCCCTATGAAAAGCATTATTCCACAAGGAATACCCTCTATATACGAATCCTTGTTGGTTAAAACATGTTTTATAACATTGGAAGCCGCTTCACCATAACCTCTCATTACTGACAAGAGAAATATCAATGCTTTTGATGCTTCACGAACTGTCTCATCCTTTTCATTGTTCTGTGCATAGTAAACAGGTGTACCGAAAACGTTGTACGTGTTCTTTACACCCTCATCTATGATAATGTTAGTTTGATGAACAAAAACATCATTGGAGTCATATGACATCTTTTCATTATCATAACTCGGTATCTTAGAATTCAACTTTTCATTCAAATCTGCCAATGTTAACATATTAGCCTTCAAAATCATCCCATCATTGTTGAAAAGAGATTTTTCCTCTACTCCGCACTCTTTATATGACGGCTGAATAAAAGTTTGTGAGGTTTTTGTAAAAATGTTATCCTGCTTTATCTTCCATTTTGAATTAATCAGGTCGGAGACATCAACATTGCCTTTATATCCATGCAAGGCAAACTCACCTTTTGTAAGTGTATTATACACTTCAACAAATTTGGTATAATAGTCACCGCCGTTACCATACATGCCGCCATAACAAACGTTAAACATCTCCTTGTTTACATAATTTTCGTTTGTTATCGAACTGTCACCTATCATCTTTACAATTCCTGTTGTAGGTATCTTGTAAAGAAAATTTGCATCCGAGTTTTTTGTCAGTTTGAAATAACTGTTGCTATCGGCACCCTTAAAGTCAAAATATTTCTTGACATCCCAATTATCAAGACGGCTTCTGATTAATGAGGTATCATCATCAGTATCAACATGCCCAAACTGTAGCGTTTCCCCACTTTCCTTTAACACAGGGTGTCTTTTAATCTGTGGTGTTTTCTTGAACAGTTTAAGATTGTTCACCGTTTCAAAGTCGTAACGTGAATTATCATCTTTACATAAAGCCATATCATACAGTTTGTCGGCTACATTTTCATTTCCTATTTGGTCAAAGAATCTTAAATCCATGGCCGCCTTGCTTCCACAACCGTCAAAATATGACAACGCTTCAAGTTTACCGATATTTTCAGCGTATTTCTCAGGATATTCACTTATACCGAATATAGATGCTACACGATAACCTAAGTACCCCGCAAGACTACCCACGCCGTTTGTTGCATCAAGTGCCACAGGGGATATGCTCGGGTCATTGAGGTCACACGGTAATATTGAGAATTTGTAAGGTTCGCTTGATTCGGCCGGTATGGATGTTTGACTTCCAAGCCATGACTCAACCGCCATCACTAACGCTTCCACAAGTTTCTGTTCCTCCCAATCAACCGTTTTCCCCTTGATATTTCCAACCCATTCCAATGTTTCAACAACATCAGCCTCACCTTCGTTTGCCCCATTGTTTTTCTTATCCTTTTCACGGACAATTACCATCGGAAACGGCGGAACACCTGCATTCTTTTCATTCTCACCCATGTTTGATGAAAATACAACATTAATCTCATCATTTGACTTCAACCCAAGTTTCTTGATAGTCCTGTCACCATCCTTCAACTGATTGTGTATAGTTTCGCAACAGGTATACATCATGTCCATAAAGGTTTCAAGGTGACAATACACAAGTTTGAATACGTCGCCTATAACAGGATAAAACCCTGCAATGTCAACAATGTTCTGTTTATCGGGTACGGTTGGTGTGGTTGAAGAGGTGGTGGTACCCGAAGAAGTTGCCCCACTCGTGGTCGAAACCGATGTTGTTGTTGAAACAACCTCTTTCTGCAAAAATTCCCAAAACCTTTCAATCTCATTATCATATGCTTTGTACTCAGTTTCTTTATTTTCAGTAACTTTTTTAACAAAATCTTGACAAGCACCATCATTAAACAGTTCACTACTCGGGCATAAAGTTTTGTATGCTTCTATTTTCTCTTTCAACACACGTTTATTTCTCTTAATTACATCATGTTCCTTTACATTATACTTCCAATCGGTACGTGCATAATACTTGAAAAAATCACTTGAAACATAATTCTTATAAGCCTGATTTACCACATCATCACCATATACCTGCCAATCCTTTACTGTAGGAAACATTGCATTATCATCCTTATACCAGAATCCATTTCCACTTTCACGTTTGGTGAAAGAAATTTGTGATACTGCTTTACCGTTAACTTTGTGTAACCATGTATATTTTTTAGTATTAATCCATTCAGCCGCATAATAATCAAACTCTTGTTTTAAACTTTTCAGCGCTTCTTCCTTCGCCGAATCATTCAATGTTTCAGTCAACGTCGATGAACCACCGTTAGAAGACTGTCCTGTTGTCTCAGTGTTTGCTTGCTGTTCGTTTACCTGTACAGCCTCCCTTATCTTATCCGCAATCTCTTGTAGTGTCTTTGGGGGCATTGTCCCACTTTTGGTTGACAGCTGCCATGCAACATCGTTTTTATGTTTCTCCCAATAAACCTTGCCACTGCTACCATAGCGACATTTAGGTGCCGCTATTAGATATGCCATCGGTATATCGGCTATCAAACCGAAATCATAACCTATAAACGTTGCATCTATCTCGAAATTACCTGTACTTGAATTGAAATTTGCCCTCCAATCCAACAATGTTAGGTGTAATGTCACTTCCTTACCGTAAAACCCCTTGAACATCAGTTTGTACTTGGGATACGGATAGGTAAAGAAACCTCCCCATATTGAATCACCTGGTAATAGTTCATCATCTTTATGGAGAATTTCCTCGCGCCCGAATAAAGAAGAACCTCTCACGTCGATAAAACGTATCTTGACTGTGGGGGTATAGTAGCTTTCATATGTTATATTGACACTTTCAACACCCAATCCCTCATATATGTTTCTCTTTCTTATTTCATTAAGGTGGATGTCTGTGTAGTATGTTGTCAAATAGTTCTGCTTTATCCTATTTTTGTATTCATTCGCATCATCGCCGTGCATGAATGAAACCCAATTTGTCGGTTTTTCACCCTCCGCATTTTCCACCGTCTTGCGTGTCATCCATGAAAATATATATGTTCTCTTGGTGGAACTGTTTTTTTCAACTACCTCCACTTGGTTATAAGTCATACGGGAAGTAACCTCGGCAATCAAGTCGAAGAATATACAATAATCTGTATAGTCAGGAGTAACAGGTACATTGTTTATTCTACCCTCAAAATCATTGGGTTCAACATAAACAATTCGGTTGTTTTTTCTATCGGGGGTTTGTGTTTCGTTTTCGTTAACAGGCATCTCTCAAAATATATGTTATCTATGTTGTAAACACCTCTAAGATTGTATTTCAACAAAATTATTATAATTAATCTATTAAATATAACTATTTTGTTGCCTGTTTTTCAATGAAGCGCCATATATGATTTTATTGAATCCTCATACCTCTCTATAGCACTGTCTAACGGATAAGGTATCCTCATAACCGTGGCGTCGTCGATAAGGTATTCGTAAGGAGACAATGTTGGATTGGCATTAAGAATAAGCCATGCGTAGTTAGGGTCACCATAATATTTGTAACTCAGGGTGTCCATCCTCATCTTATCCTTGTCAAATGTTATGTAAATATCAGTACTCCTCTCCTTTATCTTGAGGAACGGTAAGGGTTTGGCTACATAACCGCCGCTTCTGAACGATGAATATCTGTCGTAGTATTCCATATATTATAAATATAGCGGTTCGGGTTTGTGAAAACAAAAAACACAGCCTTTCGACTGTGTTTAAAAAGCATAGATAAAAACGTTTATTTCAATATCACAGGATGTTTTCTTTTATATTCTTTCTGAATATATTTTTCACAGTCTTCATCGTTGGGGTATTCAAAATAAATTTCGGATAACTCAAGACCTGCTATGTTATTCAGAATATTTTTGTCAACACTTGATGCTGGTATTTCTTCACTATTCAGATTAAAAAATATATCTCCATCAGAATCTGAAGCATATTGACCCACCATATCATCCACATCGGTTTCATTTGGTCTATATTTTTCTCCATTTCCCAATTTTACATAGTTTCCGTTATATGTATAAAGTTTATAGTGCACTGCAACACATTTTATTTTTTCAACCGTTTCCCCCTCTATTTTAAGAAAAACTTTGCCTTCAGAATCTATTATAGCTTTAGCGGTAACCCACTTGATATTTTTCTCTTTGGTGGTAAAACATTCCTCTTCATCTTCAAACTTCTCACAATCAACAGCCTCCACTACTTCTATTTCCTCAACTACTGTTGGTTCATCTGTAGGTTTTACCTCATTTTCGGTTGTAGTTGTTTCCTCATCAACAGGTAAAGCCTTAACCCAACTCGAGAAAGCAACAAAGAAAACAAATCCAAGGATAAGTCCGACGACAAAAATAAAAAACTTTTTCATAATACAATAATTTTAAGTGTTACCATTTGTTTGTTTACGTTTGCAAAGGTAACACTTAATTTTTACTTGACCAAATTTTTAATGTTAAAAATTGTTAAGATTTTCTCCACACATATCTAACCAACCCACAATTGTATATCTTGTAATACCCTGTCATATGCGCCATCTCACTTTCAGTTAATGACAAATCGTAACCATATTTCTTGTTCATTCTCTGTTTTCTAAAATTGAACTTATGTATTAAATCACCTTTATTGCTCGTATAATAATAATCAGGCGGTAAAATCTTGTCCACTTGAAAACCAAGCCTTGTGTAGAGTGTTGTATCAATTACAGATGTCCATCTCCTGTCAGCAAACGACTTTACTTCTTCAGGGTTGTAATTCTTGATGAAGTAATTGAATAATTTACCCCCAATACCACAACATAAATAGTGATAATCTGTGGCAAATCTTGTCAGTTCCCATTCATCGGTGTTTTTATTTGTTTTTAAAAACGACATAACGCCTACCATACTTTCGTTATAAAAGCAACCAATATAAACAGTGGAAGATTTGAAACCCTGTATATGATATTTTTCCATTCTCCGTGTATTGCCTTGGACCTAACTATGAATTCATACGTATCCATATATAGGTAAATATACTATTTTTTGGTTATACAGTTCACGGTACAAACGGAAACGTAGGTTTGCCTGCCTGCTTGTCTTCCCAATACTTTATTTCACGGTTCATCTTATTCATCATCCCAACTTTCTCTTCAGCAGCCGCAATCCTCTCGGCTCTCCTTGTATCCTCGTCTTTGTACATAGAACCACCATAATAGTAAGAAGCATTCTTGTCAATCTCATTATTTCCTGCACCACCCATTGTCATCCAATTGGTGTAACCGTAGGAAATCCTGTCAGCCCTATTATCATACAATCTCGCATTTGCGTAATAGTTGAATGTCGCTGCGTTTTGCAGTCTGCGTACAGGACCTGTCATATCACTACCGCCAATAAATGTGAAATTGATATTAACCTCACAAATCATTGGTTGTACACCGATACCTTCCTCGTTCATATCCCAAGTAATACCTCCACTGACATCATAGTTGAGGGATATACTGTCAATTACAATCATTTGGTTATAGAAATCTCCAAGTCTCAACACACAGAACGGTGGTCTTCCGAATGCCAAATTACCTGCTGCACCACCCATTCTGTCTGAGTTTGCAACAGTTGCACCCTGTCTTGTACATTGGTGAAGGAATGTAAGACGTGCATTGAATCCCTCGGGTGTCATTGAATGGAATGCAGGGTCAAAATACTGCAGTTTTTTCATTAAACTATCATATATAAACGGTTTGTCAGTCTCCAATTTCTTGAAGAAGTGATATTCTTGGTCAAATCTATAAATATTATTTTCGGATGCACCTTCTTTGTCATTTACGCCATCATCAACATTAGTCAAATTGAATGAATAGTCACCGTTTTTCACTCTTGACTGTATTGTAGCCGCAGTGTTGTCGTATTTAATGAACTTACCCTCCTCAATCTCAATCCATTTTTGTGGCGGGTCTTGACTGTCTTTATACACCTTTTTACCATTCACCAACTCGTTTGTCTTATGGTAGCCGACGTAGTCATCGTATTCACTCTTAGCAGGTTCCTGAACCTCATTTTTGAATGTCATCTTAACCTTGGCACTTCTATAAAGTTTAGGTCCTAATTCACTGACCCCACTATTCTTATATTCAGGACCAAGGTCTGCAATACTTTTTCCAAAAGAAATCTTTTCATTTTTAAAGAATAATTTTAACCATCTTTGTATAGTTTTACCTCTCTCTTCAGCTAGTATCTTATTTCTTTCTCTATTAGTTTCGTTAGAACTGTTTGCACCTTGAGCATTGGACATACCATCGCAAGTGCAATCGGTTAATTTTAATTTACTTTTATCCTCACTTTTATCCATCGCCTCGGAAAAAAGTTGTGCAAGTTTATCCACACGTTCAGAGTTTGAATTGAATTGGTGCGTATAGTTAACATATTCTTCATAGTTCCACACTTTTCCAATAGCCTCAACAACCTCGGTAAATGTGTATACTGTCTCCTCTTTTACATCCTTAAATAAATCTTTGGAATTGGTTAAAGATGAATTGAGTTTATATGATTTTGAATCTGTATAATCACTCTTAGTGACCAACGTTTGTGCATATGTATTGGCATATATAGATTGTTTTGAATAACCCTTTTGAGTTGGAACCTTGTATTCACCGTCAATCCTGTAAAACCAATGTTTCTTCTCATCCCTTTCATAGGGTTTCTTGCATCCTTGATACCAAGCATACTTATTTCCAACTATATATGTGGTTTTGGAATCAGCCGTTGCACTTGCCTCGTCTGTTATACCTGAGTCACCCATCTCATAACCTCTTCCGTTACCTTCTCCAAGTGTTATCTCCTCACGGTTACCCTGTAAATCCTGTCCCGAGTTTAATCCTGCCAAAAGATATTTGATAGGATATTCATCATCGTTATTGTCATACATACCTGAATAGTTGTTTGGATAAAATACCGCAAAATTCACCTCCTCAACACTCTGTGGCGGTACTTCGGGTACAGGTATCTTATCTGCCTTTATTATTCGTGTGTCTTTCGGCCATATCTGTGTATATTCGTCTGTCAAAGGCGTTGGCTTTGCGTGTGACAGGATACTGTTTTCGTCATTTGCGTCACCCGAATCACAACCCGCCAAAAACCTCAAGACATCAGTGTCTTTCACATTTTCCTGTCCTTCCTCATGCCAAGACACATAGTCCAACACTGACGGATGGTCTGTCAGCATGATAAAACGAAGCGTTCCTTGTCTTTGAGTATTGGTATAGGTAAATACATCCTCACCCCTTCCTATGAAGGTGTTCCTGTTCCAATTAGCCGTCGTGGTTTCTTGGAAGGTAATACCATATGGGGGAAACCACATTATCCTGCCACCCATCGGTCCTCTCTGTTCCCATGAAAGCGCCTGTTCAAATGAATATGGGTCATAGTCTTTCCATGCAAGATTCTCGATTGAGAACATACAGTCTTTCGTATGCACATTCGATGCACCGCCATTAACATATTTGGGGGCAATATTCAGTATGCCATCCTTAAGTACCGATTTGTCCCAACCCGTGCTGTCACTGTTTTTCCACGCATATTCCCCATTGTTTCCGTTTGCCCAATCAGCATCTTTCCATTTATGGAACTCCTTCGGTGCAACAAAATTGCCTGTCGGGTCACCGTTTGCATCCTGAAACACGAACGGTCTTATCACCTTGCTGTATTTGTCATATTGGTGATGGTGTGTCCATACCCTGCAGTACGGATTGTTATATCCATTTTGAGTATAGGATGACCTGTTTTCCTCTGCACCCTTCTTCAAAAGGTTCCTACCGTGTGACTCACCATAGTCGGTTCGTACCTGCCCACCATATGTCAATTTGGATGAGTCATCATCCGCGTTTGTACCGAAACGTGATATAATGGTGTTTATCTTACGTTGGTTGAACAGTTGTTTGGTCTTATATAGTATGGAATTGGGGTTTTGGGTATCCCACTTGTCTAAATCACTTAATTCACCTGAAAACTTGTCAAGTTCATCGGGATACAGATTGTAATACTCACGATACGGATTTGTCTTCTCGTTTCTTGCATAGGTTGCCCTTGTGGAATCAACACCGTCAGGATTACTGTGTATCTCATTTACAAAGTCACCATAGTAGTTTCCCTGCGTATATGCAGGTTTCTGTGCGGGGGTTGAGATTGAGTTACCATCACCAAAGTTCATGGCGTTATCGCCAAGAATTGACAATGTTGTCTGTTTTTCCCAAAGGTTGATGAGCATCAGGCGAGTCATGTAGCCGTAATTCCTCTTGTTGAAGTCACAGTAGTCACCTATGTTTATTCCTAACATTGAGTCAACAAATACTGTCAGGTCTTTCCATAACAGACTGTAGACAGGACCCATGATAAGACCCATCAGTCCATGCTGCCTGTCGTCACTGCCCTTCATTGTATAGTTGGCTATACTGTTGAAGGTGCTGTTTATATTCTCCATCGCACCTGTCACATTGTTTACTATCTGTTCAACCTTTGCCATATTACGCTATTATACCTTTAATATAAGTATTTACCTTATCATTTTTACCTGCTGTGGTGAAAAAACAATATAATCGTCAACATCAACCCAACCTGAACATGTTTCACCTATATTCTTTATAATCATTCCGTCATAATTGACTTTACCTTCTTTTTTTAAATCAGCAAGAATATATGGGGCATCACCTATCTCCAATTCCTCATCAGATTTCTGTACCATATCCCATATAATTGGTGGCAATATCTCTGTTAACTGAGGGTCGTTTATGTCTTTGTTTGGGGTTCCATCCTCATCACAACAATAGCCCCATAGTTTTTCTGTCCACGTAGTGAAACATGGCGGCACAACCAAGGGGTTATTCATCCTTAGCATATACTCATGAGGTTCACCGAAATCGGTCAACGGTTTGTTGCTAAACCATATCACATCCCTGAATTCCTCTTCGGAAACGGGGCTTCCGCAATGAAAAACAGGCCCAACGTTAAAATTGGAATCCGCTATTTCATGTAGAACACGCTTTACAATATATTTCAACTCGTTTTCTGTTAACCTTATTGTCTGTTTCACAACCATCCATTGTTTATATGATTATATTGTGTACCTACTTGCATTGAAGGTGTGTCTTCCGCCATACTTGTTTGAACTTGCTTCAAGAAGTATCTTTTCAGTAAGACTTCTTAAAGCATCAGGGTCATTTCTTACCAATTCCATAAGGTCTATCTTCTGATTACCCGTTGATAATGTTAAGGTTCCATTAACTGTTAGGTTGATGTTTTCTGTACCACCGTTTTTCTGTGCACTCTTCTCTAATGACCCACCAGGTTTGAATGCCATAATTGTGTCTTCGGGGTCAGTTTCAAACATACCCCCGTTTCGTGGGGAAATGATGAGGTCATTGGCTTTATGTACTGCCATACTTTTATTATATGCTGCTCTACCCGCAACACTAGCAGCAATAGCAGCCGGTGCTGCGGCACCACCGGTTTGTATTGCTGTATATATACCGGCACCCATTATTCCAGCTCTCGCCATAGTATGCCCAAATGTATTTAAGTTTCTTGCATAATCTATAGCATTTTCCTCTTTAGATACATTGTTCAAATATAAAGGAAGACCTGTTTTTGTATCAATTAACACACCGTTCTCATTTAAATCCCATTCACCTTTTTCCATATGATGTTTGATTGTACCCCAATTTGTACTGAACATATCATTATCCACATCATATAATTCAGAAAGTTTTTTATAAAAAGCGTCGTCACGTTTTTGTCCAACCATTGCTTTTGCTTGTCCTGCTTTTTGTTCACGAGTTCCTTGTATACCTGCCACTTTAAATAAAGCATCTTTAATTTGTGCTACATTATCTCCCATACCAGGAATACCTCCCAATACATTTAAAAAATCTATTTGGTTGCCATTCAATGTTGCATTTAATGCTGCTGTATATTTTTCAACATTATTACCCATTAATTGCATCGTCTGATTACTCATTTCATAATACCCTTGAATTAATTCTTGGTTTTTAATTACTTGTTCAGATGTGTTTAAATTTAATCTTAATGATTCTGTTGCTTGTTCATACCCACCTTCCAAAATTTTAGTATTATCACCAAAATTTCTTTCATTATATCCTTGTGTTATCATTTGTTGCCTCAAGGTTTCCTCTTTCTGTTTACCTTGAGTTGCCCTCATAAGTTCTGCTCGGTTTCCTTCGTCTATTGCAACCTCTCTTTCTTTTAAAGAAAGTATTCGTTTTGCAACATCTACAAGTTGTTCCTGTGTGTCTTTCGGAAAAATATTTTCAAACTCTTCACTATTTTCTCTTAAATCTTCTACATTTCTTTGTGTCACTTTTCCGTCATTACCCATCACATTTATAACCCACTTTTTATTTTTTTGGTCATAAGTAGCATGTTGCGTTAATAAATCCATTTTTTCCCCACTAAAACGATTGCCAAACTTTTGCTTTAAAACCTTTTCTTTATTTGCCTGTCTCGCCTGATTCATTAAATCCTCTTTTGACGTTCCCGTAGCCGATGCAATTGCCTCTATTCTCATTTGTTCTGCTATGTTAAATGTGGTTTCACCCGTTTCTTTATTAAAAGAACCATATCCCGCTATCATTTTATTTATGTTTTTAGCATATTCAGCAGGATTCATATAAGCATTATATAGCATTGACATCGGGTCTGATAGCATTCCTGCGGCACCACCGAGTACGTTTAACTTAGCACTTGTCTGAAGAACATCCTCAATATTACCCGTATGCATCTTATCCAACATACCACTAAGACTATCCATATTAAATCTCGTCTTCTGTGCCCAAAGTGCCATATCCATCATACCTTTAACCCCACCTTTAAATTGATATTTTTCGGCGAGTTTAAGGTTCTTCTGCATATCCTTTGCAAATTTCTGATTTGACACACCCATCTTATTGGCGGTTTTATACATTTCAAACATTATATCCGACCCACTTTCTATGGATGTATTAAAAACATTCATTGCCCCCATTAATTGACTTGCTTCACCATCCCCAAGTCCAAACAACATATCAAGTGATGAAGTCATTAACCCTTCGTTTCCATTCATTAAAACATTACGTCCCGACTCTTTAATATAATTCTCTTGTGATTGTTTAAATTGTTCATATGTTTTACCAATACCGGCCATCTGTACATTTATATCTGCCGCTGCCTTTGTATATTGTTCAAGACTATTACCATAAAACCCAAAATTTCTGGCAATAAAATGTGACTGATTATCCAAATTCATTAAATTGTCATCAATTTTTTTAATCATCGCCGTAAAACCTGATACCAATTCATGAACTGTTTCCATAAATTGTTTTTCAAGGTCTTTTTCCATACCTATTACTTCCTTAGCATACTCAAGCTGCATAATTTCTTTTTGTTTTTTTGCATCAAAAATTGCTTGCCCTATAGAAATTAATCCACCTGCTATTGCTGTATATGGGTTAGGTATTGAACTTAAAGCCCCTGATACTGCCCCTGCAGCCGCATCTACCACAGCCACGCTTTTATTTATCTGATTTATTGATAAATCAGCAGTTTTATCAAAATTTATTTTTGAAATTTCCACTGAATTGATTAAAGACTGTTTACCAATTTCAAGAACATTATCCATACTTGTGTAAACATTTTCTTTTATACTTGATGTAATTGTTCCTGTACCTGATTTTATTCCATTACTAACCGCTTTTCCATACATTGCGGTTTGCATTGAAACTATTTTTGTAGCGGCTGATAACTTGATTTGTTGTTCCTTTATATCAAGTTCCTTCATTTTAAGCCATAAATCAGCACCTTTTTTAGCAATATCAGTAGCCATGCCCGCTATTTTTGCTGCTGCAGCAGCGTTTCCTGCTTTCTTTAATTGGGTGGCTTCCTTACCTGCAAGTTCAGCTTCTTTTTTCGCTTTTGCTTGTTGGGCTTTGTATTTTTTATTTTTACTACTTCCTTCTTTTGTGTTTTTTATTTTTTCTTCGTATTCCTTTACCTTATCCAATAAATCTTGTTGTTCACCCAATTTCTTTTGGTATTCACTGGTTTTACCGCCAGTAAGCCAATCTTTAACATTATCCTTAAAACCTTTGTTAAAAGAATTAAGTGACCTATCAAGACCTTTTATTGCATCTTTTAATTCTGATATTTCATCATCTATTTTTGCCATATTGTATCTGCTATTTCTCTATATAATAAATACCAATAAATAAAAAAGGGGAATTTCTTTCCCCTTATTTTTTCATTTTTTCATTCTGTTCCTTTGTAACCTTGTTGTGTATCCTTATAAAATCCTTCCTGTCGCTTACGGGGAGATTATAAATGTCCTCCATTCTCATTTTCATGTATGCGTGACAAAGCCACATATCATATTTAAACTGTTTTTCATTGATATGACTAAGCAATAAATATATAATTCCCATATTGAAAGGTACTTTCAAACGAGCCACCTCCGTCGGACTCAGGAATTTGTATCTCCACTGAAAAATCAAAACCAGGAACATTCTCAAACAGATATTTGCGATATGCCTGTGATTCCGACAAGCGGAGGTTATTTATATATTCTGACACATATTCAGGGTCATCATTACCGTTAATACTAACCGTTCTCCTTATAAGTGAATTGGTAACGAAATTAGTATAAAGTGTGTCACCATATTCCTTAACACTATCCTTGTTTGCCCACTCCTTTATATAATCAATTGCATCATTTAAAGTGTTATCTGCTGTATCACGCTTGAATATTTCCTTAACCTGCATTTCAATGGCGGTTATCTTCTCGTAGACAATAAACTTTTCTTGATTAATGTATTTCAACGCTGTTTCACGCTGCAACTCGTCAATCTCTTTGTTTGAAAGTATCTTGAATTTGGCAATATCACCATTTTTAAATGAATAGGTAAAATGCCCGTTCTCATCACCCTTGAGGTTGAAATCCTTATATCTGAACTCACCTAAATTGATAGTTGAAGTATATTCCTTTCCTGTCTCAGGATGACGGGCTGACATTGTATACTCAGGACCGTAGGCGGTACTTCTTAACCATAGTACAACAGCGTCCCTGTCACCTGTGCACATGTCCTCAACACTGAAATTCTTGTCGAGAATACACCTTTTGAGAATTGTGTCAATCAACTGACCATTGGTATACATGTTGGGGGAAGCGATGAGGTTTTCATCCGAAGCAGTGAGTTCCCTAACTGGGATTCTACCCTTCTTGTGGGCATAGCATTCACCGTGTGACGGGAGTTCGATAATGTCATACCTTGTCATCGGGTTCACGGCAGACGGGTCAAAGTCAGGATACTCCTTCGTTTCACCAACCAAACCTAGGTCAATCCTTTCCTCAATCTTTTGGTTGATGCTGCTGTTCTGTTCCTCCTTTTCCTTAACCGACGGTTTCTCAGAAACAGTCTCATTATTCTTGATAATGTCCTTCATAATGTCACCGCCGTCCTTGATGTCGTCACCATCGTCATAGTAACCCTCACCCTTGATGGTTCTCTTGCTTTGGTTAATCTCGGATATAATTTCCTCACCGTCCTTGGTCTTCTCGGACTTGGTTTTCATGAACGAATACCATTTTTTATCCTCCTTTTTCTTGCTGTCGGCACTCATTACAACCTGAGCCTTGCTTCCGACAGGCGTACCGTAACTCTTGTTGCGAAGTTCCTCGTCGGTAACACCCCTATCCTCAAGATGCTTCTGATATTTGTTCTTGTAATAGTCGTTTGCCTCAGTATACACACTGTTCTCAATCTCCTCGGGTGTGGCTTGGAGATAATTCTTACCTGTTGAAAGGTTTTCGTCCTGTGCCTCGTCAAGGAGTTTGCGCATTTTGTACAGTTGGCGCTCGTCACCGCCAAGTTTCTCCTCAACCAACTCCTTGGCTTCCTCAATCATTTGATTGGATGCCTTGATAATGGCGATTTGACTACTCCTGCGGTATTTTTCCTCGTCGAGTTTAGCCTGTTTTGCCTCTTTTTCCTTTTTTGTTGCCATATAAGTCTATATTTTAATTATATGTAGTTTATTTTTCTTTTTCAAAAACGCTTTCCCAGAACAAGGGATTGGTGAAAATCGAGATAATATCCTCCATTGTGATTTCAAGAGCCTCTTTTTTAGTCAAGCGTGAAGCATTTTTCATGATTGTATTCTTGTACAAGTCTTTAAAACTGCGTTCAATGTTTTCATCTTCATTATTACAGGCACGTAAAGACATCATTTTCTCCAATGTCGGGGATGTAAGTTTCCACCCCTCGTGTGTCAATGTCTTAATGACACCGCTTGGCTCGACAAGCATCTTCTTGACGTCGTCAGCCTGCATCTGTATCTTGATTTCGGTGCCGTTTATATCCCTCGTGAAGGTTATACCCTCCTTTATGCCCCACTGTGTTTCATACCAATTGACAAAGAACACTTCAACAGGAGCACACACGTCATAACTTGTAGAACCGTCAACAGTGTCAAGGCACATGTCAGGCATATAAGGATATACACCTGTCTTGGGAACCATCAGTTCATCGAAAGCCGTCCTGTCTTTAGGATTGATAGTCGTTGTCTCGACAACTTTCGGGTATTCCTTGAAACTATGAATGTATTCTTCCCATTTTTTCTTCTCGTTTGCGCCCCAAAAGGCGGTTTCATCCAAGAAAACGATATCGGGTTCGTTTATTTTGAGGTTTTTTAAATCCATATATGAACTCAGATAGCACACATAGTTACCACATATCTCATCAACAATGCAGCCACGGTCTGATGACTTTAACATATCCTTTTCACCATAGTATCTTGATAGTTTTGATATGATACATGTTGTTTGTGCTTTTTTCTGTGAAACAATGTACACGGTTTTACCCTCGTTCCTGTGCATCTTGAAATACAGGAGTGTGTACATGCACATCAATGTGGTCATTCCACACTGCCTTGTCTTCAATACAAGGGTGTTGGTATTCCTGTTTCCGATGCTTGTCATGATGTCATACATCTTTCTTGTGAAGAAAAACGGTTCATCTTCCCTTATTTCCCAAAGTCTCCCGAGTTGCAAATTCATCATATTGTAACTGTCCTCAGTATTCTGCTGTATTTTTGCAAACTCGTCAAGTTCCTCGTTTTCCTTCATTGCTTCTTCTATCATTTTCTTCCGTGTGTTATCCAACTTGTCAGCATATTTGGAAAGAATATCTGCAAGCATTTGGTTGGTCACGTCTTTAAGGTTTTCTTCACAACCTTTTTTGATTTCCTCAATGGAACGTTGTCCCTGTTTCTTTTTATTCTTGAAATCCTCGGAACATGATGATTCAAAATGATTCATTTTATCTGTTGCATTCATTGTTGTTTGAATTTTTAAGCAATAATTCTTTAAGCAGTGCGTTCTGCTCTTTCAGGAGTCGTATCTCCTCACTGTTGTCGTTTCTCGGTTCGTCTTTCTTCTTATCATCAATGACAACCTTGTCACCGTTCACCACACGCATCCTGTCACTAAGTTCCATGATTGCGGTTATTGCACCAATCTTGTTTCTCATGAAGCGGTCAATGTCCTCCTCAATCTTTCTGTTACCTTGTTTCCATCTGTCATACTCACCCTGTGCGGCAATTTCCTCCTCGTCGGTCATCGGTATCTCGATTTCACGTTCCGAATCGAGTTTTTCCCTGTAATAGTCTATTATGCTCATTTTATTTATAATATATCGTTATTATTATTCATAAATTGTCTTATTTTTTCGTTTTGTTCCTTTGTCAGTTTGGCAATTTCATCACTATGTCTTTGTATTTCGTTGCTGTAATCAACAAGTTTACTTTTTAATGATACAAATTTCTCCCCCCTACAAAGAATTCTGTTCAGTTCTTTCATTCTTTCTAATTCAGGGCTATGTTGCTTCTTTCTGTGTGTTGATAAAAAATCACACTTTTCCAATAGACTCTTTATCAATAATGATGGTTTTTTCTTCTTTGTTGTATCATTACCGTTTATATTATATTCTTTTTTTATATCTTCACCTAACTTGAAGTTTTTTAGAAAATCATTTAGCGGTAATTCGGCAAACGATGTGTTTTCGGTTACCTCTTTTGTTTCATCTGAAACATTTTTTATCGTTTCATCCGAAACATCTTTTATTGTTTCTTCATTCATATTCTATTATATTTTTTTTCTCCTTTATTTTCCGTCTGTAACAAATATTATCTTCTCGACAATGAAAACAAACGTGGTGTTGTTCTTCACGTCAACCATCTTGCAGTTGTAAAGTACTGCACTCGACTTTGCGTCGTCGAACTTTATCTTCATGTTTTTCTTGGAAAGGTACTGTATCTTCTCAACCTCACTGAACATCGGATTTCTCGTAATCTTAAGGCATTCCCTCATCCATACCTTCATATCACTTTCAAGTGAACTGTTATCGCCCATCTTGTACATGTTAATGACCATGATGAACGGTCTCTCAGCCTGAAAGTGCCCAATCAACTCGTCAATCGTCATCGCCGAGCCGTCACCGTTGTATATGTTCACCTTGGTCTCGTCATAGAAGAACTGTTGCTGTGTATATTTCACAATCTCCTTGTCAAAGTTGTTGATAGCCATATTGTAGCCGCAACGCTCGGTGTACATCTCACGCACACCGTCCTTGTACTTGTTGTATGTGTCTATCATCATGCGGCTGTATTGCTGTTCGGTTATGTCACCGCCCGAATATACAAACCCCTTCTCGGCGTCCCCGTTGCTGTACGGCACCAAGAGTGAAATTGTCGAATCCTTTCCGTTACATGCGTTCATACATTTTCTTTCTTTATCCGTTATTTTTTCACACTCATCATTTTTTCGTCCACACCACGCTTCACGACATATCCGAGGTAGTCGTCGTTTATCTCAATGTCGTACACAACGCAATATCCAACGTTGTATATCCCAATCACGACACCGCAACAATAGTTACCCTTCTCGTTTGTGAAATAAACGATGTCGTTCATGCTGTATTTAGGTTCCATTTCCATTTGTATGATGCTTTTATTATTAATTTATATTTTTTGTTTATTTTTTTCAACGTTTTCTGTGCGGTTTGTTTATATTTGCCTTTATCCTGTCAAGTTTGTCCAACTTTTCAATTACTTCATCAATCATCTTGAACACCGCCTTGGGATTATTCCGTATGTCATCCTCCCATATCCTCAATAACGGTATCTTGTGCTTCTCGCACCACTCATCCTTGAGTTTGTCCACAAACTTGTTGTGTTTCTGCATAGGAGACAAATCTTTTTTGCCAAAATATTTGGGATTGGAGTGAAAATAGTCACCATCAATTTCCAAGAGAAACAATACACGCACATCGTTCCTGTTCTGTGAAATTGCCGAAACGCCGTTTTTCTCCTCCATTATCAATTCAACATTCGTGGGTATCGCCACTATCGCAAAGTCATAAAATCTCCCTATTTCCTTTGCCTCGTATTCATAAACGTAGTTCAGTTTCATCTTGTCAAGGAAATTGTGGGCAAAGTCGGACTCGAGTTTAGACACCCCGTAATCCTGACTCTTTTTCCGAGTCCCACCTTTCTTTTTCACCACGGGCTTCCTGACCTTTTTCTTTGCACCTTTTCTTGACGGCTGTTTTATCATAAAATAAAAGAATGTTAATATAATATATAGTTATTTCTTTGTTTTTTCACTATATTTATATAAAAACACATTTAAATGAAACAGAAAATTTGCGACGAGATAATGAAACTGTACCTCTATGCCGACATGACAAAGATGATACACTACTCAACCGACACCAATCACGAACACGAACTGTGTGACGAGGTAAGGGACGGTATCGTGGAATTTGCAGACACACTTGCAGAACAGTTTTTCGGAACCGACGGCAAGCCTGCCTTCAGTGACTTCTCACTTAAACATGACATAAGGAACGCTGAACATATTGGTGACCTCTGCGAATACGTGGATGACATCCTCACATCACTCTCCAATACATTCTCCAATAAAGATGAATATAAGGGGATTATATCAGCAATAGACGACTTCAAGGGTGACCTTGCCAAATACAAGTTTCTCGCAACATTTGACAAACTGTCAAAATATTAATTGTCCGATATTTATTATAATATAAAACATTTATTAATTTATGGAACAACTTGACCAACTTGAACTCTGTCAGAAACTTATCGACATATACAGCAGTGAGATGTTTTCAAACGAAAGCATGATGGGCATGGTGAACGACAGTGTTTCCCACATGTCGGAAGAACAATTGGCGGAATACAAACAAAAACGTGACATCCTCAACCAACTTATTTCCAAAAGAGAAGATATTATAGGAGAGGCTTTGAGTGCATTGGATATAACCCCAAACGAAAATAATTAACAAATAAAGCATATATCACAATGGCAAAAAATACAAGACAACTTATAAACGAACTGAGACAGGATTTGCACGGCGTTAAACCTGCCAAGAACAGAAGACAGACCCTGATGGAAATGGTTTTCAACTCACCAAGCGAAAACGAAACGGACAACCCGGGTTATGACACAGCCCCGCTTCCGAATGAACCAATGGATGAGCCTCAACCTATGGATAACGGTGGTGATATGACTCCAATACAGGGACAGGTCCCAAGTGAACAGGTTGCCGACCCTGAGGTTAAGGAAATTCTTTCAAACATACGTCTTGCAGTTATCAAGGGACTTGCAAAACTCGCACAAAAACCTGAAACTGCTGAGTATCAAATGTTGTCGAAACTTTTATCCACAGTTGATAAACCTATCGAGACACAGGCAAAAGGCAACGGACAGAAATAAGCCTAAAATTCTTTAAGTAATGAAAAAGATTATCAGATTGAATGAACATGAACTCAAAACCATTATTAAGGAAGGTGTTGTCAATACACTGCAAAATATTGGTGTTGACCCGCGCAATATGATGTCTGATTTTGGTGACGACCCTGAAATGGAGGCGGCTAAAATTGCTTTAGACCACGAAGATGAAGAAGTACGTTTGATAAGACTTATTAAGAACACGCTCTTTAATGGTGAGAGAATATATGATAAAATTGTAGATTTTAATAAAGTAGGAGAACTTCTTAATAAAGAAGGCTATGAATATAGTGGTTCAAGTCGCCCGCATCAGGCATATTATTTTGATAACAAAAATAACGGTTATCGCTTGGTTTTATGTCCTCAGTGGTTTTTTCCTGAATTCGGTGGTCGTGGAAAGATAAGAAATCTTTATATTTCTAACACTGATTGGCATGACGATTAATCTAAATTTACAAGTTCTTTTTTTCTCATAAAAAAACCCTCCCGATTTTTCAGGAGGGTTTTAGTTTTTATACCTATTAATCAATTACATCCAAACTTTCAAGTCATCTCCGTTTACATCTTTAAATACAAGACGAGGATACGCATGTTCAGTTTTGACTGTTTTTCCACATCGGTCACATACACACACAGCTTGACTTTCCATTGAGAAAGGATTGTACATCGTTGGGGTTTTGCTATGTAGGGTATTACCACAGCACGGACAAAATACAACTCGTCTCACAACCCTATTATGTTCTGCATTGTCCTTAAACTCATGTATGATGGGAAAGTCAAGATGTTTAAGTTCATTTTCCTTCCACACCTTGTTTTCATCATTCAAATCTGTATTAGGTTCGATAAACTTGGTCTCATAGTTCTCATCCAATACAAGGTATTTGCATGTATCAAGTTTCTCTTTCAATGCTTTAAGAAGATATGCTTGCTTATCATTATCATATTCCTTGGTATGTTTTACATGTAATCTTGTTTGCCATTTCTTTAAACCTCCGACCTCGATGTCAGTTTTTTTATCAGTCCGCCCGAGCGCAAATGAAATGGGGGTTGTATCATCTACACATACTATGCCATTTTTACTCATTTCATCCAAAAATACACACTCTAAATTATTCATTTTATCACCTAATTTTAACATATCATTCTCACTTATATCAACCGTTTGGTTGAATCCCTCCACACGTGCCATGAATGATGCATCAACAATAATATCACTTTTTTCACTATCTTCATCTTCCTTCACGTCACCGAATACCTCGTCAATAATATCATCCACATAACCAACTCTACTATCTGAAAGTTCACATTTTATAAGATTATGTTTAAAAGCATTCATTATTTTGTTGAACTTACATTCATCAAAAACATGAATGCTCATCCAATTGGATGAATTATTTTCAAAACGGAATGTGTAAATCCCACTTTTAAAAATAACACGAAGTACTGCATAGTCTCCCTTTTTAAACCATGTCCGAAAATCCTCATTATCATAATCGAACTCATCATGATGTTTGATAAGATAGTAATCCATCACCTGTTTTGCAAAACAAGTGATATACCTTTCATATCCTTGAACCGAATATTTGTTTGATTTTAATTCATCTTTATGGTTATGAATTATCCCCTCAAAGTTTTCTTCTAAAATTATTTTTATGAATTGTTCGGAACTTAATCTTTGAAAAGAAAAATCTTTAACAGTATAGTACTCCCAATTTATATATGCCCACACATTATCAATATCATATTCCATCCACTTTTCTAATGTAGGATTAGATTTACCATTTAAAGCTGACATATATTCATACCGCGTTTTCATGTCAGTAGTATACTTGGCGTCGCTTAAAAAAGGATGTCCGGAAAGGTAAAAACCGGTTCTTACTATAAAACCATCTTTTACTAAGGCAATAGTGTCATCATCACCCAATCTCACAACAGGCATGCATGTTTTGTTTTTTTCATCAGTCAAATATGAATTTGTTCTTTCCTCAATTTTTTCTGACAAATCTACATATTTTTTCTTTGCCCATTCCTCCCTAACATTTGTCATCATTACATTAAAACTACCCAAAGTATCTTTTTCCAAGTATTCGTTCACCGTGGACTCCTTGTATTTCCTGTGTCCACCTTCAGTTGTGTAATCGGCTTTCAATACACCGCTTTCATCCCATTTTCTGATACAATCAGGCGTCACACCCAATTTCTTTGCAACTTCACTTGTTGTTAAAAGTTTGTTTTCATTCATAATTTTTATTGTTTTAAGTTATTATTCATTTATAAATATACTATAAAAATAAAATAAAACAATATTTTCAATAAATTTTTTTATTGTTTTTTCCAAATATACTTATAAAGACCACAATCCCATACCTTATAAAACCGTACACGGAAACCTATGAAAACCTGTGATTCCCATCAGTTTCCGCTTCCTGTTTCGACGAACCGCCGCTTCTTAGGCACGTCTCCGTGCGTTCGTCCACGGTTGGGTTCTCCACAGGCGTGAATTCGGGTCTACGGGACCCTATTATTCTTTCACCTTCAACAAGGATATTAATCGCAGCGTTCAAATCCCTCTCATGATGTTCACCGCACACGGGGCAAGTCCACTCACGTTCGCCAAGGGTCAAGCCCTTGTAGACGTAGCCGCACTTGTGGCATGTCTTCGAACTTGGATAAAATCTACCGACAAACACCACTTCCTTGTAGTTGTCCATTGCCTTGTATTCAAGTATCTGTCTGAACCTATACAACCCAATCTCCTGTATCGCCTTGGCTAACTTATGGTTCTTCAACATACCTTGCACATTCAAGTCTTCCATAAACATGACATCATAATAAGCAAGTAACCCATTCACCACACTATGTATGTACGCTTCCTTTTGGTTGGTAAGTTTCTCAAATGCCTTTGCAATCTTAACACGCTGTTTGTTCCGATTGTTCGAACCTTTCTGCTTCCTACTTAATTGCCTTTGTAGTTTCGCAACCTTGTTCTCTTGTTTCTTGAAGAAGTGCCTATTTTCAAACACCTCTCCGTCGCTTGTGATTACAAAGTCCTTGACTCCAAGGTCAATGCCAACATGTGCATCCGTCTGTCCAAATCTCACGGCTTCCTTTTGTGGCAATTCAACAAGTATGGATAAAAAGTAGTTACCACTCTTGGTTTTCGATAAGGTAGCACATCTTATACCATCCCTGTATGTTTGAAGCCTCTTGAAGTAAAGGTCCGAACATCTGAACCTAATATCCTTTAATGGTTGCGTCAATGTTATCTTTCTTTCGTCAAATTTGTTTCCCTTCGATATTGCTTCCAACGGAAACAACGCCGACTGTCTATCCTTCTTTGATTTGAATTTCGGGAATCCGTTGTGCTGTTTGAAGAACTTGTCATACGCCGAAAGCATCTGTCTTATGGATTGCTTCATCACTTTGGTGTTCTGTTCTTTTAACCAGGCGTATTGTTCATCTTTCAGCAACGTTCCGTGAAAATGTTTCGAAAGGTCGGTAAGTCCCAATGATTTCTTGTTTTCGTTGTATTCTTGCTGTTTAAGGGCAAGCATTTGGTTATAGACAAATCGGTAGCAACCCAAAACCTTGTTGAGTTTCAGTTCCTGCTCCCTGTTTGGATATAACCTTATTTTAATTGCCCTTAACATTTCAAGGTATGTATTTTGTGTTTTTTCCCCAATAGAGGGTTATTGTTTTTGTTAGAAAACTGATATAAAACCAGTGGTATTTTCTATATCCCATTCCAACATACCACCAACTATTCGGTGTGTTATAAAATCTTATTTTCATCTTTATTTTGCTTCTTTTTTCTTCTTTCCGCACTGCGTTTACCATAGAACTTCCCGCTGAAACTTGCCAAAAGAGACATCATGTCTGCGGTCAACTCCTCGGTGTTGCTCACGTCCATTCCGTTCAGCACAATGACCTTACATCCGTAACTCTCGAACATCTTGTGGATGAAGTTGAACTGGAACCTCGTCAGTCTGTCCTTGTGTTCTATCACAAGCATATTAACCTTACCGCTAATGATTAGGTCTGTCAGCCTGTTGAACCCACTTCGGTTGTCGTTCAATCCGCTTCCAACATCCTTTATGATGTGCGTGACGTGGATGTTCTGCTTTGCACAATATTCGGAGAGTCTTTGCGACTGTCTATCCAAGTCGCCTTTTTGTTTCTGCTCGTTTGAACTAACTCTCGCATATGTAGCGCACGAAATAACGTCGGTTGCCCGTTCTTCCGTAGTTTCTTTCCCGACAAACTTGTCAAGGTCTTGAACGGAATATCTGCGATGCCCACCGATTGTCTTCAGTGGTTTAAGTTTACCGTTCTTGTCCCACTTCCTCAATGTGTCTTTTGACACACCAAGGTAGTCAGATGCTTGTTTTATGTTAAGCAGACCGTTATTCATCGATGATGTTCTCCATTATTTTTCTTGCGTTGTCGAGCATTGCTTGGAACTCTTCGACAGTGATGTTATTGTCTATATCGAAAGTATGCTCGAAGATGTCACCGTTTTCGAGTTTGTAGTAGTCCTTGGTGACTTCAACAACTTTATATTTTGCGTTTGGTGCGTTCTCCATTGCTTGTTTTAATTTTCTTTCCATATTATAAATATTGCATTAAAAGAAAAAGTTTACATATTATTTATAAAAGTTTCATATTTTTTCTTATTTTTCAATTTAACTGTGTCAAACCCTTTACATGTACCACGGGTGTTTGTAAAAATTCGCCATGCTCGGGACAAACTATACATACAGGTGTTGTACTGTTTTCATATTCTACCTTAGAATAATCATACTTGTCTCCGTGAACTTTTTTTGACTTCTCAATAAACTTTTCTAAATTTTTTTCTTTTTTCATTTTTGTGATATTTATAATTACAGAAATAAATATACTAAAAAATTTTTAATATGAACGATTTAATTTTGAAAATGCCCATTGAATACGAACCATTACGTAAAAATAGGTTTTTGGTTCGTTTTCCTTCCGACCTTGGAATACAGGAGTGGTGGGTGAGCACTGCCTCGAGACCTTCAATCAACATCGGAAACACTGAGATACCCTTCATGAACACCTCGACCTATGTTGCGGGACGTTACAAATGGGACACCATTTCGATTTCGTTGAAAGACCCAATCGGACCTTCAGCTTCGCAGGCTGTCATGGAATGGGTGCGTCTCCACGCAGAGAGTGTAACGGGACGTATGGGTTATGCAGTTGCCTACAAGCGTGACCTTATCCTTGAGATGGTTGACCCGACGGGTACAGCTGTATCGCAGTGGATACTGAAAGGCTGTCAGATAACCGACGCAAAGTTCGGTGAATTGGACTACAACTCGGATGACCTCGCAACAATCGAGTTGACACTTCAGCCCACATACTGCATACTGACTTTCTAAGACGTCTGTTTACATATTTCGAAAAACTACGGCGGTTGTCTCAATTAGCCGTAGTTTTTTAGTGTAACATCCACATAGCGAAAATAGAAAAAGCGGATTGAAAAATCCGCTTTTGTTTACAATACGAAATAATATACTGTTATTGGTTTTTGATTGTTTTGAAAATCCTTTTCAGTGTCTCGTTGATAGTCTCGTCGGTTGATTGGTTTTGCTTATTCCACTCTTCTTCTTTAATCCAGTTGAGAATCTTCTCTGCATAGTATTCTCTCAAACCACGTTTAACCTCATTATCCATATCGAATGGTTCTTCACCCACTTCTTTATTGTATTCATTGAAACGTTTCAAGGTGATTTGCGCAGCCCTGCGAACTACCGACGAATTTGCAAGGATGTCTTTTCTAATTTCAACACCCCTCTTGATTTTTTTCTGAAGGGCAAGTTTAACCTGCCAAAGCATGTCGTAAATATCCCTTTGGTTTTCACCGAAGACGGCGGCGTAACTCCAACTGTCATCCATACCCTCATATTCGTTCAGTGTCTCATTGATAAACATGTCTTCTTCATAATCATTTAAACCATCCATTTTCGCTTTATAGTCTCCCCATTCTTTCAGGTTGTACATACGGAAAAGGTATGCAAGGATTTGTGCAAGTGTTTCATTTGACATTGCCCTGACAATTGCTTGATTAAGTTCTTCATTACCTAAAATTTGTGCCGCAAAATTATAAGCTTCTTCAGCTTCACTTGTTTCAACAACCCAACCACCGTTTTCGGCTTCATTCAGAATTTGTCTAACATTTTCCTTGATAAGTTCACGGAATTTATTTTCGTCAAGATTGATAGTCTGTTTCATATATAATTTTTTAGTGTCTTATTTATTATAAATATCTCCATTAATAAAAAATATCTCCATTAATAAAAAATAAGCGGTAATTTTTACATTACCGCTTATTTTCGTTATGTTATGGTAATTTCTTACCACTCCATGCCCTGAGGTGTCAGAACACTCGTGAACTGTATCCACTCCAAGAGAGGAGAAGCCTTAATGTAGTAGGTAACTCCGAGTCCGAGTTTGTCACGCGTCTCGGGCGAGTCGTCGATTTCAACACGGTAGTCGGTGATACCCCTATTGTTCTGTACGTTCTCAAGTACGCTTTCAACGCTGTTTCTGACAGACTTGGACATCTGAACGTCGTTCGGGTCGAAGAGAAGACCGATACAAGCGTTCTGAAGGAGCCTCTTGATTCTGAGCAGAAGTCTGCGTTTCGAAAGTCTGTTAAGGATAGTGTCCTTAATCTGCAGGTTCTTGTCACCCCAAATCTTGTCGCCTTCGTTTGCGAACGAGTTGATGAAGTTGACACCTGCGTCGTAAAGGGTATCCTGTTCAGAGAGTTTCAGTTTTTTCTTAGGTCTTATACCCGACAGGTTACCACGGTTCCAACCTGCTGCAGCGTACCACGGCCAAGCGATATTGTCGGTAAGAGCGATGCTTGCAACAACGTCTCTTGTAATTGGGAGGTAGATGTATTGGTTGTTGGCACTGTCGAAGTATTTTTCCCAAGGATAATAGGTTGCGGTGTGGTTGGAGTCAATGTCACTGTCCTCACGGTTGTAAGCAACCTCGTCAGGAGTGTACATATCCTCTTCAGCATCCGATGCACCGAAAGGTTTGTCAGGTGTGGTGGTGATGTACACGCAGTCGGTACGCTCATCCTCAACAATGTCGATAACCTCATTAACGAGTTGGTTATTGTTGACGTAGTCGATACCAGGAGTTGCAAGAACGTTGATTTCGATGGTCTTCGGGTTAGCAAACTGTCTGACACCTGCAAGGTAAGCGTAGTAGTCACTTGTAATAACCTTCTCACCATTGTCGAATCCGATGCTTTCAGCGTTCTTGATTACGCTGAACATCTTGCCGTAACCGCTTGTCGGGTTGATGGCACCCTTGTATTCTCTGTAACGGTACTCATCACCGATGGTACGGCTTGTCCTGTAGTAATCCCAACCATCCCAACCGCCGTAGAAAGCAGCGGTGAACTTGCGGTATTTCTTGTCCTCATAGATAGTACCTGCCATGATGTCGTCACCACCGATACGGGGTTCGATACCTTCGTTGGTCACCTCACCCTTGGCAACGGTCGACCATGAGTAACCCGTTATATCATCCACAGAAACTTTCTGTTTCAGACCATCCGAGTAGATGTAACCGTCAGCATCAGGAGTTCCGTTGAAAATACGTGCATCCAAGTGGAAGCAAGGGGTGAGTCCCTGAGGAACACCGTTGTAAGCCTCAACACCCTTGTATGCGAACACGTCGCTGTCGATACCGACCAAGTCGGAAACACCGAAGTACTGTTTCTTTGGCTTCAGTTCGTCGTCAATCATGATATTATACTTGAAGAAAGGTTGTACAGGTTCTGTTGAGAGGGCGTCAACCTTCTTGTAGTAATCGGTTGCAACCTCTATGAACTCGGGGCTGTCGTCAGTCAATGTCTGTGCCGAAGGAATTGCATCCATATGAACGGGAGTGCCGCTGACCTCACCTGACTCACATGCAACATACTTGTATGAACGGGTCTTGACACCTGTACCGCTGTAGTTTCTCACAGGATAACCGAGGAAACCTGCAGGAACAGAGGTCTTGGTTGTGTCGTTCTCGATAACCTCAACGGTGATGTACTTGGATTTCTGCTCGTACTGCTCGTCAAACGAACCGATTTTGAGAGAAATGTAGTCGTTTGAACCAGGAACGAGGTTACATCCGTTGAAACGCTCGATGGTTGTCATGTTGATGTCCGAATCGAGGTAGTCTCTCAGGACAACGTCAAATGTACCTGCAGTCGGGTCAATATTCTCGATAGAGACCTTGAACTCAGTGGTACTGTTGTTACCGTCGGAAATGGTGTGGAATCTGAACAGTTTGTGGAGTTCCACATTCTCTGCGTCACCCTTAACCTCTGACACGAACCAAGGGGTTGAAGCATATCTGTAAGATTCCTTATAGTTATTGAAGTCAAGAGTTATAGGATACACGTCAGGAGTTTCGCAACTGCTGTTGTCGCAATGAGGATTTCCTATCTTGGTATAGATATAGAACATATCGTCAGCAAGTACTCTCACGCAGTTGTTGAGAACATTGTTGTTCTCCGCAACATCGGTAGTGTAGTCAAACACGGTAAGGTACTCGGTCGGTTTCTTGCTGTCCTCTGAAGGATACCAATCAGTCATCTTTTTCTTGAAGTATTGATATTCCTCGCTACCTGAACCGCTGCCGCTTGAAGTGATGTCACCAACTCTGATGTATTCAGGAGATGAAGCGTATGCCTCAGGTTTTTCTTCAAACCAGTTCTGCTGTTCGTCGGTTACATCCTGTGAACAAGGTATCCATTCTATTCCATCAGGAACGTCTTCCTTGTCTATCTCAGCCCAAGTGAAATCGGCATTGGCGAGATAAGCACCGTAGAAGTAAACCTTCTTGCCATTATCAGGGTTGGTATGAGAGATTACGGAGTAAATCATACCTGTGATACCGGGAGCCTCAAACCATGTGGCACCCTTGTCGAGAGAATAGCGAATCGGGAACTCGCGTCCGTCAGCAATCTTGTCGCTGTAAAGATAACGTTTTCCGATAAAACTTCTCGTAAGCACGTTGTCTTCGTCTATAATGTCGTCAACATCAACGAATTTAGGAACAATGTAAACTGCAGGATATTTCAACACCTCGCTGTTGATAGCATTGATTTCACCTGATGCGATGAGTTGTTTCAATGCCACATCGTAAAGTTCCTCAACGTAAATTTCAGTGTCACCTTCCTCGGGGTTGCCGCCAAAAACATTATAGATGTAGTTCTTGTCACCCTCGTTCAGCGAAACGTTGTAGCGTTTCTCTTCACCGACGTTAGTCTTGACAACCACAGTGAAAGTACCGTTGTTATAAGGGTCAACCGTGAAATCACCTGTTGTGCTTGAATAACCTGGGTTGCATGAAGAACCGAGTTTTAAACTCTTTGTGGGTTCGAGTGTAACCTCATCCGCAAGATACTCGATACCGTCAAACTCGTACACGTCGTCGCAAACACCGTTCTCGATGTCCGATGGGGTTGGATGTCTCACGAAAGCGGCTCTCTTGTGTTCACCACGTGAACGGAGAACTGCAACAACCATATTATTATATGAATTGTTGATGTCTTCATTCTGAAGCTGAATGTTGCTCATTCTTGTTTTCTTATAATAGGTGTACACATCAACCTTCACATAGTAGAAAGTTACACCTTCCACAACCTTGGCGAACATTGTTTGGTCAAGTTCATCCAAATTGTTCGGAAGTTCCTCACCGTTGTGGTTTACGTAATAACCTGTATCCTCGTCGTATTTATAGACATGTTCATCTAAGAATTCTTCGGTATTTTCCCAACCTGCAGGCTGTTCACTGCAAGTGGTATGCCATTTTGAACCCGTTGCATCCATAATATATGGAGGAAACTGCGTATCGTCGTCGGTTATATCTCTCGGGTCAATAGGTTTATCCATATGTACAGGAGTTTCACCTTCAGGGATGTAGTCAACCTCAACATAGGTAAGACCGCTGTAAAGGATATGTTTGGTTCCTGTAATAACCCAAGCAGGACCTGCGTTCACGCCTGAAAGACCGAGCACTCTCACGACTTCGAGCTGTTGTGACTGTTCAAGATAGGACTTGGCGATGTACGGTAATTCATACCTTGGATATTGGCTTCCCTTGAATTTTGCGGTGCTTGTGCCACCGAAGTAAGTCTGATATTCTCTCCAATTCTTAACCGTTATCGGTTGGAAAGCAGGACCTTTCAAGGTTTCACCAGATACACCAAGTGTTGTGATACCGAGCGATTTTGACGCATACTGAAGTTCTTTCTCGTCAAAATACAAACCAGGTGCCGAATGTTGTCTTGTTGTATTTGTTCTGTTTGCCATTATTTGTTATTGTTTTGGAAATTATTATTTATATATAAATATCAGTTCATTTTTCAAAAGTTCCTGAAACGAGAAAATAAACCTATTTATTAATAAACAAGACTTTATGCCTAAGAGAATTATAAAACTGACAGAATCAACCCTTCACGCCATAATAAAGGAAACAATCAATACAATCCTTGAAGAACAAGGTGAAAAATACGAAATTTGGTACAGGGGTTACAAATCCAAATACGGTTCGCAAAAGGATAATATGATTTGGCTGACCGATGACATAAGTTACGCCCGTGCATACGGAAATAGGGTGGAGGAAGTTAAAATAGATTTGAATAAATTACATTTAGTGTCAATATATGACCTTGACGATATTCTCGGCTATGAGATGGATTATTATGAAGGGTTGGATGAAGAGGAAGCACAGGAAGTATTGTCGCAGGGCTACAATGGTTATGAATTCGAAGCAAACCACAACATGTCCGACTGTCTTGCCTTGTTTAGTACCGAACCGATAGTTAGCAGGAGAGAGTTATCAAGAGAAGAGTTTGACAATATTGAAGTATGGGATGACTTAGAAAACAGAGAATATGATGATGATTATAATGAATGATTTTTTTCATATAACTAGTCACGCTAGACATACTAGTTATTAATAACTAATTTATAAAAAATAAAATAATATTCCTTAAGATATTATTTTATTTTTATTATTATAGAGTTATTAATATATAGATAATATATCACTTCTAGATAACTAGTTATCTGTTGAGGTGAAAAATCATCTTTGAAGGCATCGGTGATTCAAAGTGGGTTATGAGTATGCGAACCTCATCCTCGTTGTTTAGCCATACGGTGACAGGTTCTCCGTCCAATGTTATCTTGAAGTTGTATTTTTTCTTCATTACATCTTCACTGTCCGATATATCATTTTTAATATACGGTAATTTCTTTTCGTTGATGTAAATTTTGAAATCCCTTACATTATCTGTCTCCACATAGTCTATTTTCATGTCATCGTCAAACATGAACTCGCTCTTGTCAACATTAGCCCTGAAGTCTATGACCAACGTACTTTTGCTGTCGTCAATATCCTCAACGTCAACGTGCGGCTTGAGATAGTTTTTGTCATAAGCCGTACCGATGAAGGTTCTTTTCGGGAATTTCTCAATCTTATATGACGCTTTCGGTATCACATAGGCATAGAGAAGCAGGGAAACGGACTGAATATATATTTTACGGTTATCTATCGCATATTCAGTCTCATCGTTTATTTGGTCAATCTTCAATGGCATATAATGCCCATTTGGACAGATATAGTGTTGCAAACTCCTGAACAGATTAACTATTGCTTCATTGAAAACATTGATTTGGTCCCAATCCGCCGTCACAAAATTGACAGTGTAGTTTATGTCAACCGATAATGGTTGCGCCATTGAATGTACCTCATAACTTTCTGTTCCGTTATCGTCAAGCACTTCTTTCATTAAGACGGTATATCTTCTGTCACCCGGTATGTTATAGTTGCCACCCTGACTGTTTCCCCATTTTGGGTTAAGTTCCCTGTTCACTGTCTTGAAATCCATTAGAAGGTTTCCTTCCTCATCGACATGTTCCCATGTCTGTGAATATTCAGAGAAACGTTGGTTACTGAACAAGGTGAATGTAGGGGCAAACTTGTCACCTGTGGGTATGACAATCTTATCCCTTACAAATTCAAGGACAGCCCTGTCTATATCCTCATATTCCACAGGTTTAGGAAAACCATCCGCATGGTCAAGCGAATCCATATAGTTATCCATAACCTGACCGTGTCCCCACGCTTCATGCTTCAGTCTTAAATTTGTCCTTGTATGTTTTGGATTCTGTCCCATAAATTATTCTCCTTTAAATTCAGCCTGTGGAGAGCACTTTATAACCCTCCATCCCGTTTTGTAAGCGCCTATATTGTATTCATTGGCGGTGTTAACCTTTCCGTCGTCGGTCACAACGAAGTAAGCCATTCTGTTAGTTTCAATCTGAACACCGATATAGTCACCCCTCATAATGTCGGTCTCGTATTTCTCGAGAACCTTCGGCATCATCCAAACGGTCAGGTTGCCGTTTATGGCATACACGCCATTGCTTGTTTTCTTGTCATAGGATTTCAACTGTGACTCCTCAATCTTGTACATACATGGAAGTTCCACAGGTGTCTCAAAGATAATACCGTCGATAGAACTTTGACTTATGACGTTTATATTTGTCCTTGTTCTGTCAACCCTGTAAAGCACCACGGTTTGGTTAATATCCTCTTCCATATAATCAATCATCAAGTCCGTCTCAAACTGAAAGTCTTCCTCGGAGTAGAACAGATTGCTTCGATTGACAGGTGTTAAGGTGTTGTTTGCCATGCCTAATTTTATTATATTTGTTTATAATATAAATATATCTTAAAAAAATAGTATGTTTATACCATGGGACCAAGAAAGATAAAGAAAGCGTATTCAATACTTGAAGACTATCAAGGGAAAAATCCTTTCGTGTCTATGCTCTCCGTCCAATACAAGAGAGGTGGCAAGGTATTGGGTGACTTTGAGGTGGAATATATATGTAAGAATTTCGACTACGAGCCTGTTGAAGTAAACAAAGTTGTGAAGATTTCGAGGGAATTGGGTCAAAAACTGTATGAGAAGAACAAGTATGCGTTTATTCCAGAAAAAATAAAGATAATGAAAATTATCGGTGAGATGGGTGAGTCCTATCATTGTTATGTCATGTACAGACAGTCGGAACCTGCCAAACTTGTCTATATTCAGAAGAAGGGAATCTTGGACAGGTTGTTTGACGTTGATTGGAAATCTACCGAGATTGACTTTTCAAAATACGACAACCATACATCCAAGTTAGACAATCCGTTTACTTTAAGAGAACACCAAAAAGACGGAATAAGGTTTTTATTTACCAACAAGAAGTGCATTTGTGCAGATGAGATGGGCCTCGGCAAATCTCTCACATCTGTAGTTGCTGCATTGGAAACTAAATCTGAACATGTTCTTATCATCTGCCCCGCATCACTTAAGACAAATTGGAAAAAGGAATGTTTAAGATATTGCAATCCCGAGGATGTTGAGATAATAAACGGTTCCAAGTGGAAAGACACACCAAGCAGATTTACCATTATCAACTATGAGATAGTTCAGAAGTTCTACGAGGTGGCGGAGGAACCTGTTTTTGAAGATGTGGAGATAAAGGACAGTGAGGGTCGTGTCGTGGAAGTGTATCAGAGACCTGTGATGGTTAAGAACAGTGCAGGTAAACTTGTGCAGAAGATGAAGAAAAGTACCAAGAAGGAGGATATAAAGAAATGTCTTGAAAATTCACCACTTTTTCTGCATGATTTTGACTGTGTCATCATAGACGAAGCACAAAAACTGTCAAACAACACATCGATACGGTACAAGACTATCTATGACTTCCTCAAAAAATCCAACCCGAGATATATTTTTCTCCTGACGGGTACGCCTCTCACCAATACACCGATGAACTTGTATCATATTCTGAAACTAATCAACGCTGATGTGACAAATGACTATCAATACTACATCAAGCAGTATTGTGGTGCTGTAAAGCATAACAAGCGTGACGGGGGTACATACTATACATTCGGTGAAATACAGAATCTTGACGAGTTGAGGGAAAAGATTAAGGACTGTTATATACGCAGACTTACTACAGATGTTGGTGTAATGGTTGACAAGACCGTAGAACGCAGGTATTTTGACCTTGATGAGGATGAAATGAAACAGTACAACAGGTTATGGAGTGACTATGTCAAGGCTCAGGAAGGACAGAATGTGTCCATTGACAACACATATGACAATTATTGGAATGACTATGAGGAAAACGACATTGACAAGCACAGAAAACTTGTCGAAGGTAGTCTTATAAGACAATTCTTCGGCAGACAGATGGTAAAACATACCATTGAAACTGCGAACGAGTTCATCGAGGATGGGGAGAAGGTTGTTATAATGACAGTGTTCACTGAGGAGTTGAGAATGTTAAAGGAATATTACGGCGAGAAGGCTGTGATATACAAGGGCGGCATGTCAACCAAGCAAAAGGATGCTGCACAGGATGCCTTCAATAATGACAAAAAGATAAAAGTGTTTATAGGCCAAATCCAAGCGTCGGGCGTGGGTTTAAGTCTCCCTGCAGCATGTAAGGTTATTTTCAATAATTATGATTGGGTAGCAGCATCCAACCTGCAGGCGGAGTCACGTGTCCATAGATTAACACAGACAAAGGATGTAACCTGCATATATATGCTTTTCAACAACAGCGTGTCGGAGGAAATGTTCAACAAGGTGGTGTATAAGGAAATGTTGATGAAAGAAACAATAAAATCAGAAACAGAGAAAGGAAAATAATATGGCAAGAGTAGAAAATGACCGTTTTTTAGTCACCATAATAAGCCGCAACGGTGAACAGGTGACACTTAACCCTCAGGAGGGATTTGACCTTGTATTTAAGGATGGATACAATAACACAAAACTCCATAACTGCAAGGCTACGATGTCTGAAAACAACAACTACAGTCCGCTTGGCGGCTTTATCTCACACATGGATTTAAGTTGTCCCACGTTTTCTTTCGATATATATCCTGACTACTTTACAAAGGATTTTGAATCGGAAGATGAATGTAAAAAAGAAGACAAAAAGTCTGAAAATATTGAGAAAAATGAATGTGTTGAAACCGACACCATGACTAACAGTGAGTATTTGGAGACTGTCGGTGAAACAATAATAACAAGTAACATTATTGGTGATGATAGATGATATAGATTTTAATGTTGAGGAGGAAAAACTGAAAATCATATATATTATTCCTGTTGGTGTCGATTCTGAAGGAAACAATATATACCATTTCCTTTGCACAACCAATATAGATGACGTATGGATGGAGGAATGGGGTGAGAAACCCGCCTGCAACTGCAGATTTTTGCAGCCGAATGAAGGTGACTATGAGAAAGTCTTTGAATTAAAGACAAATATCCTGTTCACATTGGGACAGGATTCATGTTGCTGTTCCTATCAGGATGTTTGTGACGGGTGTTTGGCTATAGCCTATGAGAACATAGACTATTACGAGGAATATCCGTCATTAAGACTTATTTTCTACTACGGGCAGGAGATAGATGAAATTAAAGGTGAGTTAGCCAAGAGGGATTTAATTTTGACAGAGTTGTGATATTTATCTTAAAAAGAAATTATATATAAAAAAGGTAAATATGAACGACTATCTCTTTTTTGAAGACATAAGCAATTACCTCAAGGAAGGTGAACAGATACCGCAGCAACCCAAGATGCTTGACGTAAATGTACAACAATCTTGGAAAAAAATGACAAATTTTGGTTATCGTAAAGGGGTTGACCCCAATGACCCAAATAATGGTATTAACCAATTACGCCCTATTCTATTTTTTAATTTTAAGGTAACGCCCGATGAATTTGAACAATTATCCGAAAAATTTGGAAATAGTTTAAGTAAGTATATGTGCAATGTGCAAGAAAATGGTGATAATGTTACTTTTGCACTTAAAATTAATAAACTTGACACTAAAAACCAAGGGTCAAAAGTAGTTAATGCTGTTTTTGATTTTTTTAAGGAAATGGGATATCAAGTACCAAATCAAGAGGAACTATTGAAAAATACTGTTTCAAAAGAGGATTTTATAGAAACCGAAAAGAATGCAAATGAGAAGTGGACAGGAATGTTACAGTCACTTGCTTCAGGTGAACTTGACAAGGTTGCTGAAAAATATATACAGATATTCGGTAAACTGTTTGAATATGTTCACGGACATCAATTATCGTTAAGAAACGCTAAACTTATACTTTCACAGAAACCTAATGCTTCATTTGTAACAACCGCAAACAATTGGGAAAAGTTCTTCAACTGTAAAGTTAGACCTGATGCTCAGAAAATCACTTACTATGCCGATTGGAGTGACATGAACAAAGTTGGTGCGGATGATGCACAAAAATTTGCAGACACTCACGGTATTGATTTTAATAAGAATGATGCCAAATACCAAGGACAGGCTATGTACGCCATGAAATTACAAGCATCTAACCGTTATGGGGTTGGTGGACCTGCAGTTGGATATGACAGTAGTGAGGTTGACCCGATAGACCCTAATGACGATTGGAGGATTACCCGTTATGGTATGAAAAATAACCTGACAGGTGAACCTAACGACTTGACAAGGGAATATCTTTCACAGACAAGTGTGCCGCCCGAGAATGAGAAATTATATAATACCTTGAAAAAGATGCTTGACAACAATGCCGAGTTGTATTTCAAGGTATTGGTGACACGTTTGGAAGAGATGGGTATGAACGACATAGTCACCAAATATAGGGGCATGGCAAAAGCAAAAAACAACCCCGACTTCTTTACTCTGTTTCCACGTCTTCTTCGTGAGTATGTTGACAAACTTCTTGAAAGTGAATACAAAATTGCAAGAGATACACACAGGGCTGCTTCAGTGACCCGTATCTGTGGTGTGGTATTGTATATGTGCGGTGTGTGGGACAGTCAGAGTATAACTGCCTTGAAGGGTGGTGTTGTTAACAAAGAAACATTGATACATGACAGTAACATTATCAACAAACTGTTGGAAATGTTTTCCAAGGAGAGAGAAGGTGTTCAGAGGGAACTTGTAAAACTCATAAAGAACGCTGAAATAAAACAACCCAATAAAGAAATGACAGACAACAACACAATGGGATTGAATGAAGTGAAAAAAGAAATGTTTGAACATATGTTAATGACTCCTGATAAACTTGCCAATATGCTTGATTTGAAAGTGGTTGATGACAATAAACCAAGTGACGAAGAAACTATACAAGACAATAAGGAGAAGTTTTATGAGATGGTGCAGAGGATGAATAATGCTTTTAAAAACTAATAGTTCGAAATGAATTTAGATAAATTAATTTTCATAAATAACTATAATCCCGCAAAAGGTGGTTCTTACACTCTTAATGAGGAAGTCGATGAACTGTATCAACAGAAAGAGGGTGAAAAGGAATTGACGGTTGATGACTTTAAAGATAAGAATAATAGCAGGTTTGACAGCAAGACTCAGGAAGAATATGTTTGTGGGTTTCCTGTTATATATCAGATAACCGACCGCAGAAACGTTCCTTCCATATTCAAGAACGGTTTTGACAGGGCTTTTACAGGCGCAAAGGCGGGCAACATGTATGGACCGGGCGTCTATTCAACTTATCGTCTTTCTTCATCTAATGATAATGTCAAGAAAGGAATATATGGTGATACTTTCATCAAGATGATTGTACTCAGTAAATTCAAAAACTTCTTGATATATAACAAAGAGATTGCACAGAAAGTACATGGTGAGAATTGGCGAATTGAAAGTCAACTTTACATGTTTTTCGGAAAAGAGGAATGTGAAAAATTCAAACGTTCGGGTTTATGGGATGGTTTAACTCGTATCGAAGGTAGAACAAGTGAAAACGTCTTAAGGGTATGGACACGTATAGGTGACAATGAGTTGATTAAACATGGTGTTGCAGGATTTATATTTTATGGCGGTCATGACGGACACGTCTCGGTTGTGCGTGACTTTAAGAATATACTCCCTATTGCATATTCAACTGATGGCGGCAAGACTTGGAAAAACGATGTGTTTACTCAGGATACAGTGGACACTATTTTCAACGATGTCGATGGTCGTACTTTTTATGGAAAAGATATTGATAAATTTCAAGATACAGGCAAGACTGATTCAGCGCTTAACAAACGCATTAATGACTTTATTATGGTAAAGAAAAACGGTAAATATAACTTCATTGACATAAACCATAACCTTCTCTCGCCTTATATTGACTTTGATGCCGCTTCACCGATACGTGGCAATGGAATGTCTTATGTAGTTATCAACAATCCAAAATATGTTGAGTTGGTAGGTGAGCCGTTTGAGGGCTATGTTTCCAAATTTGGAGTCCATGACGATGAGGATATAGATGAATACACACCGTGGGATGAGTTCAACGCTTTTATTTTAGATAATGAGATAGGAAAGGAATAATTTATCATGTACATTCACCGCAACCATGAGAAACAGATGATAAGGCGGAATGTTGCCAAGAAACCTGTGGTTTCATCACAGAACAAGGTAACAATATCACCTCCCGTAGTTTCGAATGGCACACCTGTTGATAAGGTTGCATTGTGTTGCATGGCAAAAATGGAAAACCTGTATCTTAGGGAGTGGGTTGAATATCATCTCAACCTCGGTTTTGACCATATCTACATATATGACAACAATGACCCCGAAGGTGAGAAATGCGAGACACCCATCACGGACTATGTTCAGAATAAAAAGGTGACTGTCATAGACTATCGTGGAAAAAAACAGACATCCTGTCAAATACAAGTATCCGCATATCAAGACTGTTACAACAAAAACAGTAATTTATACAAATGGATTATGTTTTTGGATGTCGACGAGTTCCTTGTTCTTAAAAACGCAAAGACTGTCAAGGAATACCTTTCATTATCCGTGTTCGACAATATCAACATTATAAGAATAAATTGGCTTTGCTACAGTGACGGCGGACATTTGGAGTATGAGGGCAAACCTGTCAGGGAACGCTTCACCGTTCCGTGCAAGAACAACGATGTGAACAAATACTACAAGTCCTTTGTCAGAACAGGTATCAAGGGTTTAAAGATAACCAACGTGCATTACACGAGCGACCCGAATAAGGGAAAAAAGACATTGTCCCTGAATAATGGTAAGGTAATACAATACTCGGCATCCGTTACGTTGCCTGTTGTAAATCATGATTGGGCTTACATTGCACACTATGTAACCAAATCCACAGAGGAGTTTGTGAATATCAAGAGAAAAAGAAGAGGAAACGGTTCAAGCAAGAACCGTTTAAGCATTAATTTCTATTGGCGATATAATGAAAGAACACCCGAGAAGGAACAGATGTTGAAAAAACTCTTCAAATGATATATTATAGGAAAATGACAAACATATGAAACTACAAAGAGACAGAATGGAAAGACCCAAAAGGAAACGAGTGGAACAATATGCCCTCATAGACAAAAAACAGAATAATGAAGCAAAGAGTACCACCCGTAAAATAACAACACATAAAACAGTGAAACCCATGACAAGCAACAACGCCGTTGCCATGATGTATGACAACACCTATATTACACCTGGTACAAAAAATAGAGTTGCAAACAGACACAAAAACAATATTCTAAAGGAAAACGACGGTGGTGTGTCAATATGTCTCAGTGCTTGGAACACACAAGACTACATAGAAGAGTGTCTTGACAGCATCGCAAACCAAACGTGGTTCAAAACACATGACAATTGGGAGATATTGCTTGGTATCGACGCTTGTGAGAAAACACTTGCCAAAGTTAAGGAGATAATGCACAAGTACAAGAATCTCTCGGTATATATGATGAACGAGAACGTGGGAACTTATGTTACATGTAACACCATTATGAAATTGGCGAGATATGATTGGTTATTAAGATTTGATACTGATGATGTTATGCCGAATGATATGTTAGACAAAATATTTAAGAATAATTTAAATGGTGTAGATTTAGTTCGTTATCAATATCATAATTTTGAGGGTGATGATAGTTGTGGGTTAGCGTGGGGTTCTCATATGATTAAACATGATATTTTTGATAAATTTGGTGGCTATAGAAATTGGAGAATAAGTGGTGATTTTGATTTTTTGTATAGAATTTCTGATGTTGTTAATGTTAAGAAATTTGAAAACATTTTCTATAATAGAAGGGTAAGGGAAAATTCATTGGAGTTTTCAGAAGAAACATCGTTGAAGTCCGAGAAGCGAAAAAAACTTGATGATTTTGTAAGAACACAAAGTAGAAACGAAAGGAATATAAAAACAGAAACAACACAATATAAGATTATTTTTGACAATAGACTTACAATATATAAACACAAAAAATATAATGGAGAACGAACAATAGTATCATTGACATCGTGGACAAAAAGAATTAGGTATGTTCACGAAACAATAGATTCCATTTTTGATAAATGCAAAAATACTCATATAGTCTTAGTGTTAAGTGAAGAGGAATTTTCTACAAAAGAGAAACAATTACCAATGGAACTTCAAAAAAGATTTGAAAAATTTGAACTTTTATGGGTAATACGTAACACAAAATCCTACAAGAAAATTATTCCAACAATGGAAAAATATAAAAACGTTCCAATCATCAGTGCAGATGATGATTGTATATATACTCGTGACTATGTTGGTGAATTATATAAACTATATGAGAACGACAAATCATTTGCAACATATTCATACAGGCATAGTAAAATGGTTACAAACTGTGGTGCGGCAACGTTGTACAATCCCAAATATTATGACACATTTATTGGGATGTTGAATTTGGGCATTCCTCAAAATGTCATAGAAGATGATATGTTTTTTCAATATGTTATAGAAAAACACAACTATAAACAATGTTTCGCAAAAGCATCTTTTCCGTTTACCTTTAATAAAAAGAACGATATATGTGCATTAAGTGATATTTATACAAAACAACCAGTTGAAAAAAGAAAAAATACAGCATACAAAACAATAGAAAATATATTAAATGCTAACGTTGTTGTTAATGTTACCACATGGAAACAACGTGATTGGTGTTTGCCAATAATGCTTAACAACTTACGTAAACAAACATTGAAACCAAATAAAATTGTGTTGTGGTTGTCAGAAGAAGAGTATGACAAAAATAATTTACCACAATCCATCCAGAAGTGTATTGATGAGCATTTATTGAGTGATGTTATGTGGGTTAAACAAAACACAAAAGGGCATAAACGATATGATTGTTTTAAGTATTTTGATAACGCATATAATATTCTCCTTGATGACGATATTTTATATAAACCATCATTTTTAGAAGAACTTGTGAATAAATCTAAAAAACACCAAAATTGTATCACTGTGTATTCTTCAAGGAGTGTTGAATATGTGGGATTGAAAGTCAAGGAAAATTTTTTTATAAAAGAACCGTCACACAAAAATCAATTTATCGCAGGTAGATGTTGTTTTCCTCCTTTTGTGTTTCCAAAAGAATCTTATGAGTTTGAGAGTTTGAGAAACGAATATGTGTTGAATTGTGATGAAAGTTGGTATAGACCATTCTTTATAAAGTATAATATAAAAATAAATGTGTTATATCAATGGGACAACACGCAATATCCAATTATAGGCAATTCACAAAGTTCGTCATTATGGAACATAAACAAAACTATATTGGATAACGGAATGAGGGACAAAGAACGTAATT